>Ga0208791_1000424_pt1 | contig 19359 bp, 27 predicted proteins | sample 11_taG_FD_184084 | JGI IMG/M metagenome (GOLD analysis project Ga0208791, IMG submission 184084) | Marine viral communities from the Subarctic Pacific Ocean - 11_ETSP_OMZ_AT15265 metaG (SPAdes) (version 2) | ecosystem: Environmental > Aquatic > Marine > Oceanic | place: Pacific Ocean | collected...
CAATAGCACTGACAGATCTTTCGCCTACATTAGAGAATTTCACGCAAACAAATCAATCAACCCAGCAACAGGTAGAAAGAATCCTACCATTGTGAATGTAAGTTTAGGCACAGTAAATTTCTATTCAGGTGCCAGTATAGCACACTTCCAAGGAGCAACATTAGACAAGGGCGACGGCAGTACATTCCTTAGTGATGCTGAACTCCACGCAAGAGGCATATATTCAACTGACAGTGGATTCACCAGCAACACTAATTTCTCAGTGAACAGTCCTACGCCTAATAGTGATTTAGTAGATGCCATAGCAGAAGGCGTTATTGTAGTCACTTCAGGTGGCAACAACAACAGATACACTGATGTGTCGGGTGGCGACAACTATGACAACTACATGGTCGCCGGCGGCGCTTATGTGAACAAAGACTATTTCTTTAATGGCTACTATCCATTTAGAGATTATTATATGCGTGGCGATAACTTCTCATTCAACGGAGCAATCAATGTAGGCGCACTTAGCGACAACACAGATCAAGGCAAAGCAGACTTCAGCAACTGGGGTCCGGGCATAGATGTATATGCCGCAGGAGAACGTTGTATGGGTGCTATGATGAAAGACGATATTAACTTCGGTAATCCCTATTACGGACAGGAAAACAATACACCAAAATGGGACACAATGGGTACGCAAAACGGCACAAGTTACGCTGCACCTTTTGTCGCAGGTTTGCTGGCTTGTTTGGCAGAAGTATACCCTACACTTACACAAGCACAAGCAAAAACATACTTGTATGACAATGCAGTCACAGGCTTGATGCAGGACACAGGATCCAGCACAACAGACTGGACACCAACAGATTTGAACATTGATGCAAACGCTACCACAGCCGCTTGGTTTGATGCCTCAGACACTGGCAGTTATACAACAAGTGGATCAAATGTCACAGCAGTCACAGACAAAAAAGGCAATGCAACGGTAACCGTAAATGGCACACCAAATGTATCCAACACACTAGACGGCAAGAATGTTTGGACTTTCGCAGCAGGTAGCAACGAAGACTTTACCACTGACGAGTTTGCTCAGGTAGATTCAGCAGGCAATCACTGGGCTATTGGACTTATGCAGTGGAATACACGCGATGATACACAAGATTCATTCTGGAGTACAGAAAACAACACCGTAGGATCTGGCAAAAGAGACTATGCTATTAGTGCTGGCGCCAGCAACTTTGATGGTGAGTTGGATTTAGATGGATTAAGTTCAAACAGAATATCATCCACCATAGGAAACAAACAAGATTTTGATTCAGGAATAGCACAAAACACCTGGGTTATTGTATGTGCTATATTCAACAAGACAGGCAACCAGATTGCCATAAGGGTAAATGGCACTGATGCTTTTACACCAGTGAATGACTACGACAATGCTCTAAACACCAATTTGGATTTGAGGTTCTTCCGCAACAGAGCCAACGAACGTATGAGCGGTAAGATGGCAGAGTTCCTTACTTTTGCTGGACTGCCAGGCACAGGTGGCACAGATGTCAGCCACGTAGAACGCATAGAAGGATACCTTGCTCACAAGTGGGCTCAAACAGGAAGTTTGCCCGCAGATCACGCATACAAAAGCACTGCGCCAAAACAAGATCCAATACTTGTAAACACGGACACAAAAGTCAGCCTTGATGGTTCTGACATTGACAGGATTGTTCTGTGGAAGAATCACAGACAAACATCAGGTAATATGGCGTTTAACACATACAACAAAGACGTAAACACTCGTCCTACAAGTGGATTGATGTATCCTCGAGTTAGAACACGTAGGCGTGGATAAAGATAAATATGTATAACAATACAAGGACACGAGAATGGAACATTTTGTAAGAATAGTTTTTGAAAAAGATGAGAGTTTAACTGAATCGTTAGATGAGTCAATTTTTCCAGGAAACGAGCTTCTTGAAACAGAGCAAGGAGCCAGCGTGTTCCACATACCTTTAACAAGAGAATTATCTGAGCAAGAAGCAGAAGGTTATTCACAACGTTTAGCAAACTATATGTTTGAAAATGGTTTTGACGATTTTGATATTGAAATTTCAACAAATGAAGATAGTGATATCTCCGAAGTAACATACGATGACGATGACGACTTCTTTGAAGAGTACGGAGTTATGTGGTACAACGATGACGACGATCCGATAGATGAAGCAGAATACCAAGGACGCAAAGTTAAACTTGGTAAGCCAATGGCAGGTGATGTTAAGAAGTTTAAAGTATATGTTAAGAATCCAAAAGGCAATGTAGTTAAAGTTAACTTTGGACAAAAAGGCGTTAAAATTAAAAAGTCTAATCCGGCACGTAGACGTTCGTTTAGAGCAAGACACAACTGTGATAATCCAGGACCACGTCATAAGGCACGTTACTGGAGTTGCAGAAAATGGTAAAAATTGTAGAATTTATAAATCAAGAAGTTCCGTGGGACAAGGTTGATGATGTTCATACATTCATGGTAAACGATAACGATTTTTACCGTAAAGAATATTATCCAATGGCTTGCAAAATGAACTCTCTTAAAACTGAAGATTTAATGCCGTTAGTAGATAGTGCATGTGATCAATATCATAAAAAGTTTTCTATTGCATTCCCAGTTGAGAAATTTTTTGGGGAACAAGAAAGAGCACAACTTGCACAAAAAATTCACTCAGAAGAAATGGCAAACTGTAATAAAGGAACGTATCGTGCGTCTAAGAAGTCTATATGAAAATAAATCTACAGCAGTAATAGCATTTGGCCGCATGAATCCTCCTACTATAGGACATGCAAAACTTGTGGATAAAATTAAAAGTTTAGACGGTGACCACTATGTGTTCCTTAGTCAATCACAAAAGCCCAAAACAGACCCATTATCATTCAATGACAAATTACGTTACGCAAAGTTTTTCTTTCCAATGGTTAATATTGGACATCCTGAAGTTAAAACAATTATTCAAGCTCTACAAAAAATAGAACAACTTGGGTATAAAGATCTTATATACATAGCAGGCTCAGATCGTGTGCAAGCATTTGAAGACTTAATCAATAAGTATAACGGAAAAGACTATAAATTTGATTCAATCAAAGTTGTAAGTGCAGGCGAACGTGATCCAGATGCAGATGGTGCAGAAGGTATGAGCGCAAGTAAAATGCGTCAAGCGGCCGCTGACAATGATTTAGAATCATTTAAGCAAGGTGTTCCACGTCAAGAAGTAGCTGACGAAATGTTTGCTGCTATAAGGCAAGGAATGGGAATTGCAGTATAATGTATAGTAGTATCGATGAACTTAAGAAGCTTGCTGGTGTAAAAGAATTTAAAGGTTACACAGAGTACACTCTTGAGAACATTAGTGATGCTGCTAATGCTAATCGAAAAAAAGAACGTGAACAAAATATCAAAACAGGCGATGAAGAATGGTTCAAGCTATGGTTTAGTCAGCCTAAGATGCAAGGACAAAATATGCCACGTGGATTTAGAGGACGTAAGTGATGAGAAGCTATATTAATTTAGTAGAAGCAGCAAACAAAGGTTGCCCTATAGCTACACAAGATGTAGATATAAATCTAAAAAATCGTCAAAATGCAATTGACGGATATATGTACGGACCTGCTAATCCAGACAAACCAGGAAACCATTGGAAAAATGCAGCAAAGCAATGGAAGATAGACGAAAAAACAGCAAAAACAATGACCTGTAACGTATGTGCAGCATTTGATGTTAGTGATAAGATGTGGTCTTGTATAGAATCAGGCATACAAGGCGACGAACCAAACGCTGATGCAATGGCAACAATACATAAAGCAGATATTGGTTACTGTAATTTCTTACACTTCAAATGCGCAGGTACACGTAATTGCACAGCTTGGGTCAGCGGAGGCGCTATTGATGATAAGGACCGTACACAATGAAGATGTGCGATCTGGTAGAAGATGGTAGAATTGTAAAAGGTGTAAACACTACTCCCGATGTTAGTCCTAACGAAATAAAAACACAGGCTGCTAAGTTTGGCAACACTGTAGACAAAGACGGCAAGCCCCCTACACTAAGTAAAAAAGTAAAAGGCAAAAGTACTAATGTTCTTTTTAACTTAGGTCTTACTGAAGGTATTAAGTTACGTTTAGAACGTGATACTGTTATGGATGTACTACACATACAAGATACAAAAGAAAAACATCGTGTAGAAGTGCGTGGCAAAAAAGGTTATGAAAGTGGAAATTATGATCCAAACGATAAACTACACCAAGTATTGGATCGTGTAGGAAAAGCAGCAAACATTAGCGAACTTATGAATGGGGAAGTTGTAGGTATTAATCCTAATCATCCACAAGGGGTACGTGCAATACGTACAGCTCGAGATGTATTACAAACTGAAGCTAAAAAAGAACGGCCACGTTATACAGCAATGGAATGGGCTATTATCGAAGGTGGCCACACACTAATCGAAGATGTCAAAATTGACAATAGAAACGGTTGGGGTGCTGTTCCGTATAACCAAGAAGTTGATTATCGCGGGATGCGTGTTAAAATGAAACCAAGTGTATTCATAAATTTAGCAGCAAGTCGCAACGGACATCCACCAGTACCTAAAGTTGTACAACATATAAAAGACGGCGGCAGCATCGGTGCACCGTTCTTACAAATTGCAGTTGACGACGATGACAGTCAAATACCAGAAGTGCGTGGACATGAAGGACGTAGTAGAATGGCTGCTATACTGGAAGTACACGGCGATGTACCAGTAGAAGTACATTTATTTTTCCAGGGTGCAGTTAATCGTGCAAGACACATTACTCCAGAATTTAAAGAAAAAATAAAAAGATATCTTATAAGTCAAAATGATAAAATGGTAAAGGGGCCTTTGTTTGAGATATAGTGAGATTAAATCAGCGTTAAAAGAACAACCTTGGAACAATCAATCCGATACAGGCTCTTTGTCATCGAAAATATTCCAACCAGGTGACTTTATATCCAATCAAGGTGATCCTATATGGGGATTGTGGCTACCGTTGTCAAGTAGTATATTAAACAAACTTACACCAAAAAAACAAAGAGTAACTGCATTTCATTTGACTGGTGTTCAAAACATTGACAATATGATTAACCTACAAGGCAAGAAAAAAAGTATTAGCAGTTTCTTCTATATGCATCACAGTCACTATGACAGAGGTGTTAGAGGTGGCGGCGGTGTTATCTTTGAATTAGACGCAAACTTGCTTGGCGCATTTGAACAAGATATTATGAGTGATCCTGACAAAAGCGGAATGCGTTGGATTACACTGGAATACTTGGTAAGGGCAGCATACGAACACGGCGAACCACTTGTTAAGTTATACAGTGAAATGGCTGATTTACTTAAAACTCTGTTAAAAAAATATGCTCCAGATGTAACATACGACAGCGATATAGATGCTGGTAATAAATGGACAGAGTTTGGAAAAAGTCTTGCCACAACAAAAGATGGTAAAACACAAAATATTGTAATCAAAGATTATATAGACGGCACTTACTCAATAATGTTAAAACACGCAGAGCACGTGAGAAAAGCATTGTTTTACTATATGGATAATCCTGGCAGCACACAAGACGATTGGGACGAAGTTGTTGTCAATGAATTCAAAATTAAAACTGCTCACGTTTTGAAAAACACAGCAGAGGATCCACAAAACCTTGAAAAGTTGAAACAACTGGAGAGCAAAGGCATACCTGTGCGTGTATGGGATTCACCACAAGAACTCAACGATTATGTTGAAAAAATTGGTATGAGTCAAAAGTTACAAGAAACCGCAGTTACTGAAGCATTTGATAATCCTTATCCTATAACATGGGAATATTTGAAACCAACAGGTCCATCAAGTGCTATTGGAAAAATTGACGATGGCAGTGCGTTAGATATTCATATTAGTGAAGATCCTGCTGGAATTTATGAAATAGAATTTGCAAGAGGTCAGTCTAATAAGAATATGGGCCGAAGTGGTCAAGGTGACGAGTTTAGAATTTTTGCAACAGTCCAATCTGCTATGTTACAATGGTGGGAGCAATTAGACAAAACCAGTACTAAAAAAATAACTTTCTATGCAAATAAAGAAGACGGCAATAGAGCAAGACTTTATAAAAGATTTTTAAAGATGTGGGGCGACAAATCTGAATGGGATATTGAAGTTAATGGTAATGCCAAACCCGGCCTTGTAGCTTATACTTTAACCAATCCAGACCCTGATGAACCTCAAAATGATAAAAAAACATGGTTGCAAAGATTATTTGGGGAAGAGCAAACAATAGAAAACTTTGCTGATGGTAAGAAAAAAGGCAAAAGCCGACCTGGTAGAGTAAAGAAGTCAGGTGCAAGTTGTAACGGTAGTGTAACAGCACTACGCAAACGTGCTAAAAATGCAAGTGGTGAGAAGGCTAAAATGTATCACTGGTGTGCTAATATGAAGTCAGGCAAGAAAAAGAAATGACAAAAGAAGAGCTTGCACACTACATAACTAAATATAAAGAACACGAAGCACGTAGAGCAAGTACAAACGAACGCAACGCATATTGGAAGAAATACAATGAAAATAAATGAATTATGTGAAACAACAGCAGGAGCCGTAGCAAGTGTAGCGATGGGCATTGGACCAGTTATTAGTCGCCAACCAAAAAATACAGACGGTACTGCAAAAAATGCTTTAGATATGCCGACAAAGAAAAAGAAGCCTAAAACTAAAAAGACATAAATACATTATAATACGTATTGGAGCAACTCAATGAGAGATAAAGAGATTAGAGAAGGTTTAGCCGACTTAGCTGGAAGAGCAGAAGCTGACCACGAAGTACAAATGGCACGTGCCGACTTATATAAAATTGCAAAGTATGCTATCAAACTGCACGACATGCTCAAAGGCGTAAGCGAAGCAGAAGGCTTAGAAGGTTGGCAACAAGCTAAGATTACCAAAGCAGCAGATTATGTTAGTTCTGTATACCACAATCTCGATTATGATATGAAATTTGGTGAGGGCGTAAATGAAGCCAAACAAGGTTATTGCTCCGATGATTGTTGTGGTTCAGATGTTAAAGCAGAAGATTGCACATGTGCTCCAACATGTAAGCAGTGTGATTGTAACGCTGTTAGTGAAGGCAAGTCACCGCATAAAAAAGGTACTAAAAAATATAAGAAACATATGGCTGCAATGCATGCCGGTATGGAGTCTATTGAAGAAAAATTACAACGTGCAGTTGCAAAAGAAATAGCGAGAGAATCAAGTGAAGTTTGTTCAGAGTGTGGTAATGCAAGAGCAGCAGATGGCGACAAGTATGTAGCAGAAAAACAACGCTTAGATCCAAAATGTTGGAAGGGTAAAAAGATTGGTAACCCTAAGACAAAGATGAAGGGCGGCGTCAGAGTTAACAATTGTGTGCCAGCATAAGGAGTAACTAATGGACTTTCATGCACTACAAAATAAACTATTTCAAATGGATCCTTCAGATCCAAAAGAAGACTTAGCAAAACTTAAAGCACAAGCAGCTAATCCGCAACAAAATGTTGCTCCTACAGTAAATTACATGCAAGAAAGTGCAGAAGTTACGCAAGGTTCATTAGAGTTAGATAAAGATTATTCTATATCTGATTTTGCTGCACTTGCCGGAGTAGTTACTGAAAACATTCAACAAGAAGATGACAGCGGACTTATGCGTGGAATACAACGTACACGTAAAGATGTGTCTGATCAGACCAGTGTACAAATGATACAACTTTCTTTGCAACGAGCAGTTGACGGGCAAGTATTAACTCCGCAACAAAGAGAAGCATTAGGACCATATGTTGACGCACTAATTAAAATTTTATCTGAACCAAGGTTTGCAACTATATTTGATAATATTGTTAAAATGGCTAACAAAAAAGATGACGAAGAAACCAACGAAAGCGGATTACAATATTACACTGGTGTTAAAAAATACGGCAAAGAAGGTATGACTAAAATACAAAGTGCTGCTGGTAAAGGTGCTAATCATGAAGAGATTGGTAAAATTAAAGACAAATACGACAAGCGCAAAAAGACTGAATCTATTGCAGATGCATTATGGCGTAAATTGAAAGATCAGTAATGAATCTGGTAAATTTAGAACCTAAGTTTACAAATCATCCATACCTTGAAACTCCAATTGATAAACGATTAGTCGAAACACTTCCATTCAAAGACTTTGACAAAGATGGGTACGAAGTTCCAACACCATTAGAACATTTACATTATGAAGCAAATGGTGTAGAACTTAATAGAGAAATACAATTTCATGTTGCACCTGTACAAGAGTGGTATCGCGATATAGAACAAAGCGAACACGGACTTGTATTAGATCATTGTATGCTGTTAACTCGTTATGCATTTGGTGGCGAAGCAAGAGAACAAATCGAACAAGTATGTGTGAATCGTCCTATACTACAAAAACTACTTAACATTAAACCTAAGTGGGGCATTGACTTTTCATTAGACTATGTAACACACGATGTTGTAATGGAAGTAATACACATCGAACAAGACTTTGATAATGTAGAAGAAGCATACGATGCAAAAGAACGTCTCGAACATATCATCAACAACACTGACTGGTATGAAGGCGCAATGCGTTTATATCAACGCAAAGACGAATGGGAAAATCTAAGTTCAGATGACCATTCAGATTATAAAGCACAATTCTTTGGATGGGAACGTGCATTTGACAATAAAAAAGTATTTTCTACTTGACATTCATCTAAATATAATGTATAATTAACTTAACTTAACGGAGGTAGTAATATGAGTGACCGTACCTATGGTGCTGAAGAAAAAGCAAAATTAGAAAGACTTGTTAACGAAGGTGTAACAGTTTTGCAAGAAGTAGAAGATCTAAATGCAGGTCTTAAAGATACTGTTAAAGCAGTAGCAGAAGAATTAGATATTAAACCAAGTTTAATTAATAAAGCAATTAAGATTGCACAAAAACGTGATTGGGACAATCATCAAGATGCATATGAAGATCTTGAAACATTAGTTGCAACATTAGGTTATGACAAGTGAAAGCAGTAATACGGTTTTTTAAAGAAAGTTATCAGCTTTCGCCATTTGCATTCTATTGTGAATTATTAGAAGCAATTCTTTTAATATCAGCAAGTGCAATTCTAACATACACAGTGTTAGATCCAGCGACAAAAATATTTATTCCACTTTATTTGTTTGGTAGCATATTAGGTGTAATAAGCACAATTATCAGACGAGCTGGATTTGCTATTGTTCTATGTGCATGGTTTGTTGTAATGAATTCAATTGCTATGGTACAATTATTCGTATTGTAATATATACTATAGAGTCGTCCACTTACGGACAGGTAGAAGGTTAGTTGGCCACAAGCAACAGGAGAATAAATGAGTTACGTAGACGCACTATTTGATCGCGATTCCGATATTATCAGAGTTGTAGAGCGCAAAGACGGTAAAAGAACATACCGCGAATATCAATCAAAATATACATTCTATTATGAAGACCCTCGAGGCAAATACAAAAGTATATACGGCGATCCGTTAACACGTATCGTATGTAAGAACACAAAAGACTTTCGAAAAGAAGTTGCTATTAACAAAGGCAAAAAACTTTTTGAAAGCGACATTAATCCAATCTTTCAGTGTTTGAGTGAAAACTATCTTAACCAAGATGCACCTAAGCTAAACATTGCTTTCTTCGATATTGAGACAGACTTTGATCCAGAGAAAGGATTTGCTGATCCTGCTGATCCTTTTATGCCTATTACTTCTATAAGTGTTTACTTGCAATGGCTTGAAACAATGATTTGTCTTGCTGTTCCGCCTAAGACACTTACTATGGAGCAAGCAAAAGCAGAACTTGAAGGCATTGACAATGTAATGCTGTTTGAAAAAGAAGGTGAAATGATTGACACTTTCTTAACGCTGATTGAAGATGCTGATATTTTGTCAGGTTGGAACAGTGAAGGTTATGATATTCCGTACACTGTAAACAGAACTATGCGTGTACTAAGCAAAGACGACACACGTAGATTCTGCTTGTGGGGACAACTGCCTAAAAAACGTGAGTATGAGAAGTACGGGAAGCAAGCCGTTACATTTGACTTAGTAGGTCGTGTACACTTAGACAGTTTAGAACTGTATCGCAAATATACATACGAAGAACGTCACACATATCGATTAGACGCTATTGGTGAAATCGAAGTAGGTGAGAACAAGGTGCCATATGAAGGCACACTGGATCAGTTGTATAACAACGACTTCCGAAAGTTTATTGAATACAACATTCAAGATACTGCACTACTGGACAAGTTAGACAAGAAACTACGCTTCATTGATCTTAGTAATACTGTTGCACACGAGAATACTGTGATGCTACAAACTACTATGGGTGCTGTTGCTGTTACAGAGCAAGGTATTGTTAACGAAGCACACAACAGAGGCTTACAAGTTCCTAACAGACGTCCACGTGATGACACAGAAAACACACAAGCCGCAGGTGCGTATGTTGCGTTTCCTAAAAAAGGCTTGCACAAGTGGATTGCATCAATGGATTTGAATTCGCTGTATCCTTCCGTAATTCGTGCATTAAACATGGGCCCTGAGACTATTGTAGGACAGATACGTCCTGAAATATCTGAACAGCGTGTACATGAAGATATGACGCTAAAAAAGAAGTCTTTTGCAGGTAGCTGGGAAGGACGCTTTAGTACAGAAGAATACGAAGCAGTAATGGAGCAACGCAAAGATATTCCACTAACCATTGACTGGGAGAACGGTAGTAGTGATGTACTAAGTGGTGCTGAAACTTACAAAATAATCTTTGATAGTAACCAGCCTTGGATGCTTAGTTCAAATGGTACTATCTTTACAACGGAGTTTGAAGGTGTTATTCCTGGACTACTAAAGCGTTGGTATGCTGAACGTAAAGACATGCAGAAGATGTTGAAGAAAGCAAAGGATGCAGGAAACAAAGCAGAAATTGAATACTGGGACAAACGACAGTTGGTTAAGAAAATTAACTTGAATAGTTTGTATGGTGCTATTCTTAATCCTGGTTGTAGATTCTTTGATAAACGTATTGGACAATCAACAACACTGAGCGGTAGAACTATTGTTAAGCATATGTCAGCAGAAGTTAACAAAACTATTACAGGCGAATATGATCATGTAGGTAAAGCAATGATATATGGTGATACTGACTCTTGTTATTTTAGTGCTTGGCCTATACTTAAAGATGAGATTAATGCTGGGAAAATACCTTGGTCTAAAGAAAACGCAATTATATTGTATGACCAAGTTTGTGAACAAGCAAATACAACATTTGAAAAGTTTATGTACGAAGCATTTCATTGTCCAAAGAGTCGTAGTGATGTTATTGCCGCAGGTAGAGAGATTGTTGCACAGTCAGGCTTGTATATTACTAAGAAGCGTTATGCGGCATTAGTAATTGACAACGAAGGCTTTAGAACAGACGACGATGGCATAGGCAAAGTAAAAGCAATGGGCTTAGACTTGCGTAGGTCAGATACTCCTGTGTTTATGCAGGACTTCTTAAAAGAATTGCTAACAATGGTACTTACTGATGTTCCGCAAAAAGAAGTACTGGATCGTATTACAGAGTTCCGTAAGGAGTTTAGTGATAGACCTGGTTGGGAGAAAGGTGCTCCTAAACGTGCAAACAAGATTGGACACTATCAGCGTCTTGAAGAAAAACAAGGCAAAGCAAACATGCCTGGTCATGTTAGAGCAAGCATCAACTGGAACACATTGAAGCGTATGAATGGAGACAAGTATTCACAAGAGATTGTAGATGGTATGAAAGTTATCGTGTGCAAACTCAAGCAGAATCCATTAGGGTATACAAGTGTTGCATATCCGACAGATGAATTGCGTATTCCAGAATGGTTTAAAGAATTGCCGTTTGATGATGCGGCTATGGCTGAAACTATTATCGATAATAAACTTGATAACTTGATTGGCGTGTTAAACTATCCACTTGAAGATACTAAACAAGATACAACCTTTCATAGCTTATTTGATTTTGGAGACTAAAATGACTGACGAAAGTAAACTAATACTTATTACTGAATTTATAGAACAAAAATTACGAAAAGAACAAGAGCTTGAATTTTATCTAAAAGAACTTACAGAATTAAATCGTAAGATAGGTTTTTTACGTGCTGAAGTTGATTTAACTAATACAATAATTAACATGATCAAAAGCGAGCAAGTATACGATATTAAAGATAATATGATTGCAAATAACGAAAATAAACTTATTGGTAAAAAGTCCAGTGATAATTAAAGATCTTCAGCAAATTGAGTTTGAATTAACAAGTAGGTGTAATGCAGGTTGTCCTCTGTGCCCACGCACAGTCTTACATGACGATCCAAATAAAGAGCTACCGATTTCAGATATCAACTTTGATAGTATGAAGGAGTGGATGCCGAAAGAATTTAAACATCGTGTAGATTTTAAATTAAGTGGTAATATCGGTGACGCTGGTGTACATCCAAAGTGTGACGAAATTATTAAGTTTCTCGGAAGCTATGGTAATAGAACAAGTATAAAATTACACACAAATGGTGGTATGCGGTCTGCTGCGTTTTGGCAGGAAATGGGACAAATTTCTTATCACGGATATAGAGCTGCTGGCGAAGAAAATAAGTTTCAGTTTACTACACGGTTTGCAATAGATGGATTAGATGATACAAATCATCTATATAGAATTGGTACAAGATTTGACACAATTATGCGCAACGTAGAAGCATATGTTACAGCTGGCGGCACTGCAGAATGGCATTTTATCGAGTTTGATCACAACACTCATCAAATTGACGAAGCACAACGATTAGCTGAAAGTATGGGTGTAAAATTTGTACAACGATTATCTGTTAGAAACCACCAAATGAAAAAAGCAACTCCTCATCCGGCTCTTGTTGAATATAAAAGTGTATTCAAAGCTGTTGATGCTTATAAAGCAGGTGACCCTGATCAGAGCGTAACCGATAAAATATTACAATTAAGTAAATCAGTTCGTTGTCAACATTTAAGATCACCTGAAGCATATGTTGCTTCAAACGAAACACTATGGCCTTGCTGTATGTTATGGAATGAATATGTTTCAAACGGTAATAGAGAGTCTTGGCCCGAAGATCCTAATTGGAATAATTTAAAAGTCAACAGTATGCAAGATATACTAAACAACGAATGGTATACTAATATCGAAACTTACTGGAATACTAAGCATAATAATTTTATTCCTGAATGTTTAAGAAAATGTGCCCATAAGGGAACTTTTACCACACAGTTTGAAGAGAGGCAAAAAATATGAAAGTAGGATTTACATGTAGTACATTTGATTTACTTCACGCAGGTCACGTACAAATGTTGCGTGAAGCAAAAGAACATTGTGACTATCTTATATGCGGATTACAAGTTGACCCGAGTATCGATAGAAAAGAAAAGAACGCCCCTATACAAACTGTAGTTGAACGCTACACGCAACTTAAAGCAGTTAAGTATGTTGATGAAATTATTCCTTATGCATTAGAAAAAGATTTAGAAGATATATTGACAATGTATCAAATAGATGTTAGAATATTAGGAGAAGAATATAGAGATAAAGATTTTACAGGCAAAGATATTTGTCGTAGTCGAGAAATAGACTTATACTTTAATAAACGTGATCATCGTTTTAGTACAAGTGATTTAAGGAGGAGAGTTTGTGAATAAATTTGTATTTGATGTAGACGGTACACTTACGCCAAGCAGACAATCTATTGATCCAAAGTTTCGTGAATTCTTTCTTGAATTCTGTAATACACATGACGTATACTTAGTTACGGGTTCTGATAAAGATAAAACTGTCGAACAGTTAGGAGAAGAGTTATATAATACAGTAAAGGTTGCGTATAACTGTTCTGGTAATGATGTTTACAGTAACGGCGTTAACATACGCTCTAACAACTGGACTGCACCAAAAAGTTTAATAACATTTTTACAAGGGTGGTTACAAACCAGTAGCTTTCCGTTAAGAACAGGCAATCATATCGAACAACGTCCTGGATGTTTGAATTTTAGTATTGTAGGACGTAACTGTACATTAGAACAACGAAAAAATTATATCAAACATGACTTAGCACAAAGAGAACGTGAAAGTATTGCATTTCAAGTTAATCTTGATTATAAAGACTTAACAGCAGCAGTCGGAGGCGAGACTGGTATTGATATCTATCCTACCGGGTTTGATAAATCGCAAATTATAAAAGATTTTAATTCTTTCGATCGAATTATATTCTTTGGTGATAAGATAGAGCAGGGCGGAAATGATTATCCGCTGGCTAAAATATTAACACATCCAAGTAAATCGCACAATGTAAAGGACTGGCAAGATACGTGGAGGATTTTAAATGAAAATTATGCTAACCGGACATAAAGGGTTCATCGGTTCTGCACTATTAAAACGACTTCGTAAAAATAATCAAGTAATCGGATTTGATCTTGTAGACGGCGATGATTTATTAGATGTAGAATTTAATGAGGAATTTGATTTAATCATACACTTGGCTGGTAAAAGCGGAGTACGTGAAAGCCTTAAAGATCCTGCAAGTTATTGGAACAACAATGTAGAAGTATCTCGTAGGTTGTTTAATCGCTATCCTGATACACGTATACTGTATGCAAGCAGTTCAAGTGCTTACGAGCCCGATTTGAACCCTTATGCGGCAAGTAAGTACATCATGGAAGAACTTGCTGAACGTTATCCTGACACATTAGGAATGCGTTTCCACACAGTGTACAGCGACAACTGTCCGAGAGATAATATGTTTTTTAATAAATTATTAAACAATGCATTAGAATATACAACAACACACTATCGAGACTTTATTCATTTAGAAGATGTATTAGATGCTATAGAATTACTAATCGATAAAAGATATATTAACGGTACTATTGATATTGGCACCGGTGATCCTATTAGGATCCAAAACCTTGCGCCGGACCTTCCGGTTCGTCTAAATACCCCAGGAGAGAGAACTTTTACTTGTGCTAATACAGAACGAATGAAAGATTTAGGCTTTAAACCTAAATATACGGTAGAAAAGTTCTTGACAAACAACAACTTAGATAATATAATAAACTTATTCAATGGAGAAAAAGTATGAAAGACATCTTACAAGATATCGTTGCCCACACACATGCACTTGGCTTTTTAAGTCTGGTTAAAGTCACATCAGAAGGTGACACACAGATTGACTCAATGGCAGAAGATCGTAGTGTGGTATTGAGTGCATCTACACATGCATCGGTATCAGAATTTAAAGGCACATTTGGTATGCCTAACTTAGACAAGTTAGCACTACACTTAAAGAATCCAGAGTATCAAAAAGATGCTAAGATTGATGTAGTGCAAGCAGAACGAAACGGTGAAACAATCCCAACACACATTCACTTTGAAAATGCAGCCGGCGACTTTGAAAATGACTATCGCTTTATGAACAAAGCAATTATCGAAGAAAAGTTAAAAACTGTTAAGTTCAAAGGAGCAGCCTGGAATGTAACACTAAGCCCAAGCATGGCAAGTATTGCACGTATGAAATTAATGAGTGCAGCGCATTCAGAAGAGCCAACATTTAATGTAAAGACTGTTGATGGTAACTTAGTATTCAGCTTTGGCGATGCAAGTACACACGCAGGCGAGTTTGTATTCCAGCATGGAGTAGAAGGTACACTACAACATACATGGAGTTGGCCAGTAGCGCAAGTACAATCAATACTTAACTTAACTGGTGACTTGACTATGAGTATTAGTGATCAAGGTGCTATGATGATTTCAGTTGACAGTGGCATGTCTCAATACGATTACGTATTACCTGCACAGAGTAAATAATGCGAACTGATTTAACCACAGAGCAGAACGATTATGCACGTTTTTTACCTGCACTAAGCGGCTTCTATGCAACTTATGTAGGTAAGCAACGCTATGACGAATATGTAGATAAGTCTCGTATTCCAAGTAACTTCTCAAATGGTGTTGAAAGTCTAAACTATCTTAACAAACAACAAGGTGCTTTCCAGTATCAATGGAGTTTATACTCTGCAGGACACGCTGAACTTGACGTTAATAAACATTCTCCTAAAGAAGATATGGTGCGTAATAGAGATAGAGATAATAGTTGGTTACTTGGTGACTCGGGTGGTTTCCAGATTGGTAAAGGTGTTTGGGAAGGTGATTGGAAAGATCCTAACTGTCCTAAAGCACAAAAGAAACGTGACGGGGTTCTCCGTTGGATGGACGCATATATGGACTATGGCATGGTGCTTGATATTCCAGCATGGGTGTCACGTTCAGAAGCAGGTGCAAAAGCAACAGGCATTAGTACATATGCAGAAGCAGTTGCCGCAACACGTATCAATAATGACTATTGGATGAAGCATAGAACAGGTGCTTGTAAATTGTTAAATGTTTTGCAAGGTGAGAATCATGCTGATGCTGAAGACTGGTATCAACAGATGAAAGACTATTGCGATCCTAAACGATATCCTGACACACATTTTAATGGCTGGTCTATGGGTGGACAGAACATGTGCGATGTGCATTTAGTTCTTAAACGTATCATTGCATTACGATATGACGGCCTGTTAGAAAAAGGTGTACACGATGTAATGCACTTCTTAGGTACTTCAAAACTCGAATGGGCTACGTTGCTAACTGATATACAACGAGCTGTTAGGAAACATCATAATGAAAACTTTACTGCCACATTTGACTGTGCTTCTCCTTTCCTTGCAACCGCAAATGGACAGATATACATACAGAATGAAACAGAGGATCGATCGAAATGGACATACCGAATGGTGCCATCGGTTGACGATAAGAAATATGCTACAGACAACCGTGGATTTAGAGATGCTGTTATATCAGATGGGGTATTTAAAAACTTTGAAGACTCGCCGCTTACAGATGGGCTCAAAGTATCAGACATTTGCACTTATGCTCCAGGAGACCTAAATAAGATAGGTAAAGAAGGAAAGACATCGTGGGATTCATTTAGCTATGCTATACAAATGGGTCACAACGTATGGAGCCATATCAATGCTGTACAAGAAGCAAACAGACAATACGACAACGGTATTGTACCTAAAATGCTTGTACAAGAACGTTTTGATAGAGTATTTTTTAGAGACATAGTTAATGAAATATTTGCAACAGACGACAAAGAAAAGGCACTAAAACTTGTTGACGAACATAATAAGTTTTGGATGGCTATACCTGGTACAAGAGGTGCTATAGGTAAAAAGACTGTAAACGCAAGTACATTTTTTGGCAATTTGTTTGATACACCCGCTGAAGAAAAAGAAGAAATAGTAGATGGAGAGTTTTCCGAGGAACAAGAAATAGTCCTTGAAAATTTAAGCGAATGAATGAAAAAGAAGAACGATTAAAATTTTTACAAGATGCAATTGACGAAATTGACGAGATAGTTACTAATATGAAGAATAATAATTATCCGGAAGAACAGATTAAACACTTTCAATCGCAACAATTTGCTATGTATAATGAACTTTATAATATTAGAGCAGGACGAAGAAATGAGTGATTTTACTGAAAAACATAATAAGATTGCTGTTAGGCTACAAGAGCTATATAAAAGACATAGAGCTCTTGACACAGAGATAAAAGTGTTGTATAATGAAAGACAAGACGAATTAATAATTAATCGTAAAAAAACACATAAACTATTTTTAAAAGATGAAATACATAAACTCGAATCGGAACTAAAGGATCTATAATGAAACGTGATTATGAAAGTGGTGTAAGTGATACTCCTATTATGTTCGTAGGTGTAGAAGTTGAAAAGACACCTGCGTTTGGAATGAAGACATTGTTTGTTACAGGTATACAGGACTACAATGAAATTATGAAGTACTACAAACAAGAAGGTTGCGAACATATCTTCTTTGGTGCTAATCATTCATATAATCCTAAGACCGCAGATGAGTTTGACGATTGGGATATAGCAATCAAGGCTTATATAAAAGAAGGCATACTATGTAGTTTAGACATTCCAAGTACTATTAACTTAGAATGGTTCATGGACGGTGGACTAATTGAGTATGAAAACTTTATCCCACAGATTCGTGTTGTAGTACCTTATGTTAAACAGTGGAACTATAACACAATGATTAAGATTGACGACAAAGACTTTAAAGCATCTAATCCAGGCGTTTGGTGCCATAGCCTGCATGATTTGATGGACCGTAATAAATTTACGGATTGGAGCAAATATGGCCTTGACAAAGTTATTAAATGAGAGTATACTAATATTATGGAACAACGTGAATCGTATCATAATTACATGGGACGTAGAATGAGAGAAGAAGACGCTAAAATGGCAAACGCATTAGAAAACGCAAAACGTAGTATTTGGGTAACTTTTACTAAGGAAGGTATTCACAAATATCCGGCAGCACTTGACGACCCTGCGCTGGCAACAGGTGATGAATACGATGTAAGTTTCTTAGGATACCCACATCGACATACGTTTCACTTTAAAGTACAAATTCAAGTAACACACAACGATAGAGACATTGAGTTTATTCAATTCAAACGTTGGTTAGAGAATCTTTATAAAGAAGACATTCTCGAATTAGATTACAAGTCATGCGAAATGATTGCGGATGATTTGTATCTACACATCAACAGCAAATACCCCGGCCGGTTTGTTGTTATTGATGTCGCCGAAGATGGCGAAAACGGCTGTCAAATTGTATACCAAGCATAAGGAAAAGGTATTATGACTATCGCAAATCCGACAGTTAACCGAGTTTTCAACGATCTCGATCAATTTCGTGATTATTGTCGCTTTGAAGGTAAAGTGTTTGATGAAAAGGCACTTTATAATAAAGAAGATCCAGTTTGGATCGCCTATCAAAAATATCAAGGTTGGCTTCGAGCTAAGGCTCGTAATGCAGGACGCAATTTTCAACAACGGAGAAATTAATGACCATCTACATTGTAGATATTGAAGCAGTGGATACACGTTATACTAAGCAATGGAAAGAATATCTTCCAAAGCAACTGCGGAGAGCTACAAATAATAATGTTGTGGTTATTAGTGGTGGAGAAGTACCTCAGGCAACTACGCCTGGGGCATTTCTTAACTTTGCTGGAACAAACAATTACAAGTCACAGCAAATGTTAGAAATTAGCAGAATGTTTGCTAATGGTGAAATTAAAAATAATGACTACTTTTTATACACTGATGCTTGGAACCCTACTGTTATACAGTTGAAGTATATGGCAGAGTTACTCGGTGTCGATGTCCG
>Ga0208791_1000430_pt1 | contig 19193 bp, 8 predicted proteins | sample 11_taG_FD_184084 | JGI IMG/M metagenome (GOLD analysis project Ga0208791, IMG submission 184084) | Marine viral communities from the Subarctic Pacific Ocean - 11_ETSP_OMZ_AT15265 metaG (SPAdes) (version 2) | ecosystem: Environmental > Aquatic > Marine > Oceanic | place: Pacific Ocean | collected...
AGGCAGCTCTTTTCTTAGCATTTTATAATCGTCTAGTATACTCATACGAGCCATACTCATTTCACGATCAGCTCTACCAAATGGATCTAGCAAAGCTTTCTTCATAAACTCCATGTCAGCATTACCTTGACTGCCTTTTCCGTAAAAGTCGTACAATAAGCCTGCAAAGTCTTCAGCTGAAGGTGGAACAAAGAATCTATATCTACCTATGTTTTTACCACGCTTTTGACCAACAACTCTTGAAAATCTTTTTTCAGCTGCAACACCTTTTGTTCGCTCTAGCATTTTGTTGAACTCAGAGCTTAAATCTTTGCTAAAGTTTATTCTTGCTTGTACAGATTTACCTTTAACGTCAAGCTGATCAAATACATGCTTAACAGCCTCTACGTTAGGCAAGGCATCGTCTACAAAGTACATATCATTATAACCTTCAGCGTATTTATCTATAAACCATTGGGCTTTAGCGTCACCTTCGCTTTTGCCAAGTCCAGTTATATTTTCTAAAGGTATATTAATACCTTTACTTTTCAACCACTTATGTATAGGTTCAGCGGCTTCTTGCATGCGAGCTGTTAAAACAAACACGTTGCTAGGACCATACTTTTTTATTTGATTCTTCATTTTTTGAAGTAATGGACCTTCTTTACCGCCACGAACATTTACAAAATCAGAAAAGTCAAAATCATATCCTTCTTCAGCGTATTTAGGACCATCAATAGGCCACTTGTCAGATGGTATTTTTACTACATCACCATCTTTAGTTGCTGTAACAAAGTTTTCCCCGTCTATAATTAGCGTTTCATCAAAGTCAAAAGTAGACATACCTCTCGAGTCTTTACTGTAAGCTAATACAGGTCTAACATTAGATATACTTTGGCTAATGCTAGCCTTATCTCCTATCGGTAAAGTGATTGCCGCCGCACCCTCTATATTGACGTTGTACACTTGATCAAACGTTCTGCCGTCAAGACTTTGTATACCTTTTGGATCTATACCTCCTTGCTTAGCCACTTCTTTGTCAAAATATCTGTCATACCAGTTGTCAAAAACAGTCCAGCCTTTACCCATGCTAGTTTGTCTTCCTGCAGCTTTAAGCTTCATGTCATCAGCTTTATCTAAAGCTATTAGCTTAAAATTGTTTATTACTAAATCATAAGCAGACTCAAAGTCTATGTTTTCATCTAAACTAGCTTCCATTAAGTATAAGTAGGCTCTGGTTGCAGGCATAGCGTGCTCCCACTCATATAATTTACCTTTATAGCCTTTAGGTTTCATGGTCCAGCCGATCATTTCAGCTCCCATTCTATGTGGGTGTGTTACATCTTGCCCTACAAGACTAAAGTAGTTACCCCAAGCTTTAGCGTTTTTAGGATCAGCTTTAATTGACTTATTAACTCTTTGCCAAAGCTGTCTATGCATAGATAAGTTTTCTTTGTTTATTCTAGCTATAGTTCCATTGGAATTAGCCTTACTTATGTCTTTAGCCGTGAGCCCAAACATATTTCCATAAGTTCTACCGTATTTGTAGTTTGCCCCTTCGTCAGAAAAAGCTTCACCATACTTTACGTCTTCTCTAGCTAAAAATTCATCTCTTTTTTTAGTATAATAAGCATCTATAGTAGTTTCAATACCATCAATAGTTATAGTGTCCTTGCCTTTGTTTGGCAATATTCTATTACTAGGTCTAAGAACTGTTTTAGTAATTAAGTCTTTAGGCAGATTTTTAGCCCAAACATTTTCAACTTGTTCGTAAAATAAGTCTATTTGTTCTACCGTATTGTGCTTAAATATTCCTTCGCCTATAAAAGCATTTAAAAGCTTGTTTATGTTTTTTAAATCACCTTCAAACTCAGGGTTAACTTGTATTAGTTCGTCTGCTTTACTGAAAGAAATTTTACTTTGAGCGGCTGTAATGTCAGCGGTTTGCTGTTTGATAGCTTTTATTTCTTCTGGCTTAGCTCCTCGCTCTTTAGCCTCTTCTAGCTTAATCTCTTGATTTCTTTGCGCTCCAGATAACGACGCGTTAATAGAATATACTTTAGCAAGACCTTTTAATAACTGACCTATATTTCTAGTATATTCGTTTCTTTGTTTAGCAGGAGTTATACCTAAGTCTTTTCTAAGCTGATCTAAAACTTCTTTCGTTGGCTTTCTAAATTTTTGCTTTAGTTTTTTTACATCTGTTTGAGAAGTTAATCCTTTACTTCTACCTTTAGGAGATGTTATAGACTGTTTTCTAACTTTAGGATCGTCACTCTTAGATTTTGGGTCTGTAAAGCCTTCGTAAAAATAATCTAATGGTAAACCTTTCAACCCTATAGCAACACCATACGTGTCTCTAGAAACCTCTATATTTTCACCTTGTCTATTTATGTCAGCTGTCATTTCAGTAACATTGTACAGCGGTAAAGTTTTAACAAAGTTTTCTAAGTTTTGTGCAGCACCAAAAAATCTTTGTATTTGCAAAGCTTCAGACGGAACAGCCATACCTTCTTTAATTTTTGTAGTAGGCACTAAGTTGGCACCGCCCTCCATTATTTTTTTAGCAGGTATGCCAAATACTTCTTGACCAGATCTACCAGCATATTTTTCTATAATTTGTTTAAAAGTATCTCCTTCCACTGGCTTTGATATAGAAACTATTTTATCTTCTTGTACTCCAGCAAAGTCTTTAAGTATATTTATTTTAGGCTTAGCCTCTTGATACGTGCTACTTTCTTCAGCAAACGGTTGAGCTGAGTCGTCTTGTAATCCTACGGCTTTATCTAAGCTTGCAGCTCTAGTGTTCGCGTCTATTTGTTTACCTCTAGCAAGTATTTCAGCTGTTCTAGGTCCTAAAGTAGCAGTTAAAAATGTTGTTACTTTTCTTGTTTTGTTATAAGTATCTAGTAAACGTTTACCTTCACGGTTTATTTTTCTACCACTTTCAAGCTTAACTTCAGGAAATACTCCTTGCATTTGCTCCGCTATAGCTTCTTTAATAGCGTCCATTGATATTTCACCAGTAGGATTAAACTTAACAGCGTTGCTAATTATAGGCCAGTTTTTCTCAATTAAAGCGTCTATTCCTCCAAAAACTTCTTCTGCAGAAGATGATCTTGAGTTAATTATGTTTACTAAAGACTCGTTGTCAATTTTAAGTTCTAAATATTGTTTAGCTTTAGGGCTAATTTCTTTTGAAAACTGTTCAACACCACCTGGTTTTATATCAGACGGCAATACTTTACCTTTAATGCCTTTAGCGGCCGACTTGATTAGATCCTTGTTTATATTGCCAGACTCCAAAGACTCTACATAGTCTCTGAAAAAATTAAACACGTCTTGATTGTTGTTGAACTTATACTCTAATCCAGCTCTATTTTTAGTAAACCTTCTAACTACATCTTTTAGTCTACCAAACAAATTGTCGTTAAACTTTATGTCACCGTTTTGCACAGCTTCAGCAGCTAGTGTAAATACCTCTTCGCTTTTACCTTCTGCCTCAGTGTATTGATCTAGTCTTCTTTTAAAATCAGTTCCTTCTATAGCTATGCCGTTTTCGTCAAAACCTTCTAGCAAAGCGTCACCAAAAGCTTTTCTTGCTGCTGGATCACCTTGTAATGTAGCAAAAAGTAATGCGTGGCCAAACTCATGAGTAGCCGTAGTCATTACGCCGTCTCTAAGCTCAGACTCTTGGTTTATAAATATTTCTAAACCACCTTTACCATCTTCTCTAATAGCGCCATATCTAGTAGACTCACCTTTTATTATTTCTTGTCTTTTTTTAAACTGCTCGCCTTGAGATTTTTTAGCTTCTTTAGCTTCTTCTATTTCTTCTTTTGTAGCATTAGGATCGTTTATTATTTCGTCCATAGCCTGAATAGCGCCTATGTCAAATGAAGCTTGTTCATTATCTCTTCTCCAGTTAATAAAGTCATTAGCGTTACCTTTCTGTATATCTACATTAACCCCTTGTTCTTTCAAGGCTTCAGCTTGTAGCGATACGTTTTCAAATAGTTTTTCTCTACGTCTATTAGTGGCTTGGTTTATTATTTCGTTGTTAGCTTTAAAAGCGTCGTTTATAGCTATTTGTGCTTTTTGTTTTACAACTTCGTCAGCATTTTTTCTTTTAGCTTTATTTATTTCTTTATTTACGATGTCTAGATTTTGAGCGTATGTTTTAAGCTCTTTATTATTCATCGTGTCAAACGTTCTATATAAAGCTTTTTTGTTCGCTACTTGTATGTTGTTAAGATCTTTTATTTCTTGCTCTAAGTCAGCTTTTTCGTTTGTGTTAGCTCCTTCTAGCTGTTTTACTCTAGAGTCTAGCGTTTTAGCAATTTCAAACTGTTGCTTTTTAAACTCAGTAGGAGCTAGAGCGTTGTAGGCTTGTTCTTTTTGTATTCTTGTAGCTGTAGAAGTAACTCCAGAGGCAGGGCCACCTAAAGCAGCGCCAATACCAGCGTCATGTATTACATTTCTAATAAACTCAGTAGTTGATATTTCATCGTCAAAAACTGCTTGATCTATTGTTTGTTGTATAGCTGAGTTAGAGCCTTCGGTAAATCCTTCACCAAAACCACCTTTTGCCATTTTTTTAGTCGTATTAAAAACATAGTTTTCAGCAAACTCTTTTATAACTTTCTCTGAAGCACCAGATCCTCTTAAAAAATTTATACCTTTAAAAAGCTTAGCGCCAAGAAACTCTGTGCCCCATTCTGACAATCCTTTACCAGTGGAAGAAGCGTATATTTGACCAACAGTAGCATCAGGTCTATTTCTTAAATCTTCCTCAAAACTACTACCAGCGGCAGAAGCGCCTAAAGCAGCGCTTCCAAGCACTGGAAAACCAACAGATAAAGCTAGTGAAGGTATGTTAGAGAAAGCTTGCTCAGATAGCACTTGGCCAGCTTTACCATACTCACCTTTTTGAAATAAATCTATATAATCTAAAGGCTTTCCATCTTTATCTCTAACCTGGGTCATATGAGATCTAAGCTTAGCTGCAGCATAAGTTAGCTGTTCAGTGGGTATTTCGTATTCACCTTCTTCAATTATTTCTTCTACGCTTTTGCCAGTAGCTAAAGCAGCCAAAGGCTTGTAACCATAGTTGTCAACAAAATCTACTAACCCTGCTGTAGTTTCTAAAGTTACTGCTTTTACGCCAGATAAGTAAGGTATCAATACTTTTGGTACAACGCTATTTGAAGATAATTTTATTTTTTCAGCTTCAGCTATAGCTTCTTGAAGATCATAACCTGTTTTTCTATATACCTCTTTACGTTCATTTAAGTCTAGCTGTTTAGCTTCAAGATCTTTTGATAAGTCTTGAACTTTAAAATAAGCGTTTCTAAGATCATCAAATTCTTTTAAAATGTCTTTGTTAAAGTCTACGGGCAAAAGTTTATCCTCGCCAACGTATGGCGCTATATTTTGATTATAGAAAGTATTTACAACGTCTGTAGCGTTTTGCATTTTAACGTTGTACTCTTGTATTTCTTTAGTAAGATTTTCTTGTTGTTTTTCTAAAGGTATTAGTTCAACTTCAGGTAAAGTCACACCTTTTATTATGTCTCCTTCTTGTCTAGCGCCGGGAACAACGTCTAATCCAGCTTCTATAGCTTTTTTTACAGTCTCAGGATTGTCTGTATAAGTAGGTAGCTCCGAAAAAGAAGCTGCCGAGCTGGATGCCGTACTTTTTGGCTCCGCAGTTGCATCCTCTGTCTGAGAGCCGTTTGTCTTTTCCAAGTCTTCTTCTATTTGCTGAGCGTCTGGAAATGTTTGCAAGAAACCTTCAACTTCGTTTTCAGGTAGAGTATAAGTATCTTCTCCTACTTTGTAAGTATACATATTATTTTATTTTATTTGTTTTTGTACTTAGAATAACTCCCGCCTTTAGTTGACGTTTTACTTTCAAGCGGTTTAACGTCACTTCTCATGTCTATTGGAACCTGCGCTCTGTCCATAGCTTGATCTAAAGATATAGGCAGCATTTCTATTTTTTCACCTTTTTTGCTGTACAACTGTATATTACCGCTAGAAGTTATTTTTCCTATTTCTCCATTTGGAAAAGTTATATCTTTGCCTGATTCAATACCTCTTTTAAGACTATTTTTAAATATGTTTATTTCAGCCAACCTAGACTCTGATAAAGGAGTTCTTGATATTCCCCCACCTGTTCCTTCAAGCTTACTTATTTCATTGTCAAAGTCATTTTTAAAAGCAAGCATAGTGTCAGATATAAATTCTTTTTTATATGTATCAGGATCTTTTTTGACTATGTCTTTAAACTTTTCTCTATCTGTAATTCCTCGTGCTTTCATTTCTTGAGTAGCCCAGTCATATCCAACGCCTTCTTTTATAGGCATGTCACTATAGTTTTGACCAACCACGTTGTCAAACAATATGGAGCCCCAATTATCACCAGACATCAATGCGTTAAGCTCTATAGCTAAGCTTTGGCTTGCATCTGTCCAGCTACCTTTATTTTTGGCTTTTTTAATTACTTTTTCTCTTTCTGCTACTAAAGTTCTAAAACCATCTACGTTAACTTGAGATAAAGCTGTAAACTCGCTTAATCTCTTTGGCTTTCCTGTATGGTCTACAGCCTTAACACCGTCTTCATCGTATACAAGTCTTTTAGATAGTGATACGTCTTTTACAGCAGTGTTATCAACCACTTCGCCAAGACTATTAAAATCAGAGTACTCTGAAGGCTGAGTGTAGGCTAAGTCAACCGCGTCAAAATCTTCTTTGTAAGCTGCTATTTTTCTTTCTATACTACTTATTTCGTTTGTAGCTTCAGTTTTAGCTTTTTTTCCAACTAATACGCCTTCTGCTTTTACTCTAGCTTTAAACAACTGGTCTTGCAAAGACGTTAGCTCGCTGGTGAAATTTTCCATCGCTTTTTTATCTTTGATAACAACATCTTTAAAAGACTCAAACGGTTGTTTACTTCTTTTTTTTTGTTCAGCTCTTTTTTCTTGTACAGCTTTTTTTATATTAGAAGTACCTTCAGATATAGCAGACGTTACAGGTGTTATGTCTGTCTGACTAGCGCCAGAAGAGTACATTCGTTGAGCTGCTTGTATTAATGCTTGATTTGCCATGTTTATTTTGGGTTTAAAAATCCGCCTGGATTAAGACCTACTGTAGCTAGGTCAGTAATTCCACCTAGTACAGAGCCAAATAACTGCATGTTTCTATCTTTTCTTGCTTGTTCAGCTTGCTGCAACCCTGTTACTTTAGCCATATCTATACCTAACATTGTTTCCATTCTACCTATTTCAAACTCTTGCCTAGCCTGTTGTTGTTGTGTTTCGGCTTTAGCTTGAGCCATTTCTATAGCTTGTTCTTGTTCTCCTATATTCGCAGCAATTTGTTGTTGCTTTTGAGCACTTTCTCTCATTAAAGAAGTTGCAAGGGCAGCAGAACCAGCACCGGTAGCTCCGCTTCGCAAAGCCGCTAAAACATCCGCTTGCTCTTGAGCCTGCTGTTGTCTTTGAAACTCTGCAGCTTGAAGATTAACTGTCATATTTTCATATGGGTTAAAAGTCTGAAACTGAAAGTCTTCGTAAGATTGTAATCTTGTCTGCACGTCAGCTTGAGCTTGATCTAGCTCCTCTTGTCTATCTATCCTACTTTGTTTAAATGGATTACTTAATGTTCCTCTTGCCATAATTTAATTTATTTATATATAGTTACACTCTAGACACTCTATTTACTGCTTTCCACAGCTCTTACGCCAGCTGAAAACATTTCAGCATAGTCAGTCGATGTGTTAACGAATTTAGCTTCTGCAAAGTAACCTGTTAAATTACTGGATGCTATGCAATTGTTTTTAGAGTAAAATATAAAGTCGCCTGTTTGAGGCAAGTTTATGTTTGATGTTGCTTCAACTTGTATTTCCCAATTTGTAGTTGTTGTTGCTCCGTCTTGACCTCCTGTAAAACTGTTATTCAAAACAAACGTAGGGGAACTAGTTATACTACTTAACTCGCTTCCGCTTGAATTACCATAGTCAATAATAGCACTAGAGTTACTAGACGCTCCAGCTGTATTACACGTAATAGTTAAAGTATCGTTCGTGACAGTAGTCGTACTAAGAGAAGTAGTCATAGATTCTGACATAGCTTGATCAATAGCAGCTTTAAAATTAGATGCTCTACCTGCGGCTGTTGAAGAAGCGCCTATAGCTGTCGTTAGAGGTGGATTTAAAGCAAAATTACCGCCACCAAGCGGCTCAATAACACCTGCACTTACTGTTTGCAGATGAGTGTATTCCGAGTTGTTGTAATAGAATCTAGCTGCAAAAGTGTCTGCTATAGGATAAGAACTAGAATTCGAGTATGTTATATTTTGATTACCAACAATTTCAAAAGCAAAATCACCAGAAAAAGATTCACTACTAAACACTATTGAAAAAGAAGCGGCGGCAGGCGTTGCAGTAGAAGTAACAGGTTCTACAAAGCCAGTTACAACACCTATTTCTATAACATTGTCAAGACTGTTGTTTGACGCAAAACCTCCAGTTCCAGATGTAGACAGATTTGTATTGTCAATATAATACAAAGTATCGCCAACTTGAAGTCCAGTAGTAAAAGGATTTTGGTTAGAATTAAAAGGTAATGTTATAGTAGTAGGCATAATTTTCTATGTTGTTGCTTGTATTAGTTCTAAGTCAAATGTTTGTTCTGGGATATCACCATGCGCTATTTTTATCAAACACTTTCTTACAAGACCAGTACTATTTGCTGTTAGCGTAAATACAAAATTAGCGTAACCAGTGTCAGAGTCTAGCGTGACAGCTACATTGCTAATCATGGCTAAAGGAAAAGTCTCCAAGCTTGAAGTAGCAGGCTCTTCTGCGTCAGCATAATATTGATATAGCACTGCAGAAGGCAAACTACCGTTATAAGATAAAGCTAAAGTAGTTTCACCACCGTTCGGGCTTGCAAAAAGTAGTTCTTGCGTTAACAAAGAGTCAGGCAGCGCAAGTAAAGGACTCATGCTAGGTATTATTATGTCTAAAACATCAGTGCCATTAACTTCGTTGTCTGCAACTTCATCTATTGACTCAGGGTGGTGTAAAGTTAAATTTAAAATTCTTTCTACGCCCGTAAAGTTTGGTTCAACATCTATTAGCAGAGAAAAAGTAGAAACTTCTAAAGCTTCAGCTCCTCCTCCAATTGAAGTAGAGCTAATAGACTCTATCCAAGCTGGTTGGCCAGGATAATTAGTGTCAAGCTCTGAATAAGAAACAACTTCAACAGTAGGATTACCTACAACAAAAGCTATACTCGCGCTATTACTTTTATACGTTAATGATATGCCGTTCGATTGCTGTGCGTCTGTAGCAAAAGTTGTTTCTTCTAAGCCATAAAACTGAGCGTAAGGAATTGGCTTTTGGAATATAAAAATATTATCATTAGGGTTTGCAGAGTCGTTTTCAGGATTAAAGCCTTTAAGTGTAAAAGTTCTAGAAATTGAAATTCCATTAGCGTTGACAGCATTGTTTTCTTCAAGCTGAAAAGTAATTTGATGAGTTGCTAAAGTAGATCCGTATAGAGTTGCTAGTGGGCCTTCGCCAATTATTAATGGTTGGTAAACTTCAACATCAAAAGCTTGAGGACCACCAACTGTCCATTCATTAAATTCAGCTGCTAGAATCTGCCCCGTAAGATCATCATAAATAAGAAAAGCCTCAGGCCACGTAGCTGACACTGAAGGTAGATTGTCGGTATCTTCGTAAGGAATTTTAGCATATATAGTGTGTGTTCCAGCTTCATTAGGAAGCAGCGCTGCTGTTGGTCCGTCTTCTACATTACCTGTTGTAGAGTTGTAAGCGGGAGAGTCTGAAGTAGGTTGAAAGTTTGGCGCTTCCAGCGTGCCTTCGTTTGTCACAAAATAAAGCCAATTGTTCGTGGCACTATATCCAGCTTTTTGAACTATTTGTATTTCATCTGTTAAAGTTGGATCTTGAGGATGTGCAACTTGTATTGTGACTGACCTTTGTTCTTGTGTATCATTTTGTAAAATTTTGTAATACTTTCTAAATACCCCGGCATTAGCAGTGTCTACAACATTAAAGGTGTGATCTTGTATCCAGTCAGTGTTAGGTGTTATATTAATTAGCGTATATAAAGGTGCATATTCGTCTGTAACAGCATACTCTAGTTGAGTTTTAACTTCAACAAATGTAGTTCCATCGTCGTCAATTTTATTACCTTGACCTATAGCTCCATTTAGATTTTCAAAATAATTACTAGTTGTTTCTGCAGGAAAAAATTGATTAGCCACTGTATAGCCATCAAAAGTACCAGGCGCCCACTCTTGAACAGTTGCAGCCACGCAGCTTAAAAAGTTTCCTTCTAGTTGTGTTACGGTAAGTATATCATTTGCTACAGCTGAAGTATTTTGATTTGAAAATAATCTTAATTCTAGACTTCTATCAACTGTGCCAATACCAATATTTGAGTCTATTACTATGGAAACTTGACTTGCATTAAAGTTTAAGCTTTGCAGCCACGTAGGTGTAGTACCAGTCGCGGTGTCAACAACTTGCACGCTTACAGCTCCTAAGTTATTAACTAAAGAAAATGTAAATCCTTCAGCAACAAAGTTGTCTTCAACATTGACTGATCCGTTTGGACCATTTAAAAATCTACAAACACCATCTATAGTACTAGGGGTATTTATCACGATAGTTGCATCGTTATCTAAAATGTTAGTTCCTACGTTGAGAGGGTCGTATTGTATTACTGTTTGTGTTTGATTATATACTTCAACACCGCCAGACTCAACGCCTATAACTTGACCGTTTATGCTATAGTTTTCTATGTCTTCTGTTGGCGAAACGCTTGTGTTTATCTCGCCGTTATAAACTCCATTAGAGCAAAAAGTATTAACAGTAACTAAATCTTGAAACCCAACGTTGCTTATCATTAAAGCGCTTATAGAATAAACTATTTGAGTCTCTGTTGAAGATGTTTGAACGACTGTTATAGCGCTGCTATCGTATGATAAACTCACAATTTCTACTGCAGATGATCCAGGTGAAAAGTTACCGTTAACAATTAAAGTAGAATTGTACTGAACTGCGCTTGGCGTTGCTGCTGTTGATAATGTTATATTTACTGTAGTATCTGGCATTTTAATTTATATTATTAAGCTGAAAAATCATACGATGGATTAACTACCAGCGTTATTTCAACTGTATTACTTGCTGTACCCGCAACTCCTGTATCTGCAAAAGATATAGAAGTAAAATAAACTTGCTCTTGAGCTGTTAGCGTGTGAGAAAAAGAACTAGCAGCTAAAGCGTTACCATACGTAGGTGTTAACGTTATAACTATAGTTGCAGGTAAAGCTAAAGCATTATATATACTATAATCACTAGATGTCCAATTACCATCTAAGCCACCTATTATATTTACTAAGAAGTCATAGCCTTCTGATATTGCTATATCTGAAGTCGCGTTGTCTACTAAATTACCTACACCTTGCACGTTAAATTCACTAAAGTCTAAATTACCTGTTGCCGAGCCGGCGTCAGCCGCGTTAGTGTGTGTTGTGCACTCTCCTTTTATATAATTAAAGTGTTTACCTTCTTTGGTAATAAATTCATCAACTTTACCTTGCTGCAAGTCTGTATTAACGCTTTCAACATACCAACCTTTTTGAGCGTCTATGTTGTAGTAGTCAGAATCTTGATCATTTTCTATAATTCTAGGCTGTGTTCCTTCGTACTCCATAGCGTTAAAATGCTTGACAGAATTAGGGGAGTCGTTAAACAAGGTCGTCATAGTAGAATTATACTGATTTCCATAGAAATTGTTGCGAGGAATAGAACTATCATCGTGACTGTGAGAGTATATCTTGCCGTTTTTAAACGTATAGTATTTGTTTAGCAGTGACACGGCTGATTCGTAAATGTAAGATCTAAAGCTTGCCCAACCTTTGGCAGACTCACTAAAAGATAAGTTATACTCTTCCTTTAAACTTCCTTCTGACAATGTTTTGTATATTGTAATATTGTATTCGTCTTTATCACCATCGTAGCTACCAACTATAGATTTTGTGTTATCTAAGTTATCGCTAAACCAATCGCTCATACCAGCATCTGATATGGGTGTAATACCATCTCTAGATAATCTTAGTACAGCACCTCTACTTGCGTCAGCAAAATAAATTCTATATTCTTCTACAGAAAAAGATTCTGGATTTTTTGATATTCCATAATCACCAACAAAAGGTATTGTTTGACCTAAAACGTTTGTTGAAGAAAGAAGTTGAGATTCACCGTCAGCGTTAAATAAAGCGTCTTTATTTGCTAATATTTTTAAAACTTTAGCCTCACACAAAGCAATTAAATCTGTGTCTCTTGAATATAGCTTTTGTATACTACCATACTCTGGATTTAATAACTTAGTTATAGGCTCCGCTAGCAAAAATTCATTAGATCTATCTAAACCTGTTCGCTCATTATATATTTGAGAAAATATTATGTCGTTTTTATTTCTTCTTTGCTCGTAATCTGGGTTTGTTATTGAAGCTTTAAATCCACTTTGTTTTCCAGAAGCAGTATATGGATATATTCTGTCAGAGTTAAAATCATCTCTAATAGCATCAGATTCTACACCATTACCAAAAGATATGCAGTTAAACCAAGGTAAGCATTGATTTAGCGAAGTAGACATGTAATAATTTGGATGCGTAAATGGAACAAACGTAATAGCGTCTGACCCAGCTATAGAAGATCCAACAGCTTTTAGCGTTACGAAGCTACCATCTCTTCTTGAAAACTTAAATATAGTTGGATTATTAGTGAAAACTAAAGTGCTAGGTATTGTGCTATCTAATGTCACTGTAACTCTAGCCGAGTTAGTAGTTCCATTTAACTGGTTTAATCCAAAATTAATAGCTCCATTAACTCTTTTAACTTTAAATTTTAAATTATTAAACGCTGTTTTTTGAGCGTCAGTAATATTACCTGTAGTTGTAATAGCTACATCTGTTCCTACTTTAATGTATTGCTGGACATTATCTCTGTTTAGCTGTATAGGGTACGCTTGACTTGCTTCATAAAATAATCCTAAGTCTACGCTTTTCTTTTTTTCAACTTCAAATACAGCTCCGTTTATAATGTTCGCGTCATTTCTCAAGGCTGCTCCAGAACCAATATAAGATTCAAACTCTGTGTCAGCTTGTATTTTAACAAAAAACTTACCACTTATATCTTCAAAAGTAGCGCCTAAAGCGTCTAAGTCTAAGCTTCCAAGAGAAAAATTTTGTTGTGTAGTGGTATTACCATCTTCATCTGTAATCTCTTCGTTTGTTATAGTAGCATTACCAATTATATCAAGAACTCTCCACCTAGCGTTAGTAGAAGTAATAGCTTCGTTGCTACCGTGCTTTTTCTTGCCTACTAAATAATCATCTATCTCTATTTTTGAAACATCGTTAGAATTAAAAGCTAACCAAGCGTATACAGTATCAGTAGTAAAGTTTTGAGCTACTGAATTGTCATTTGGATAAGCCTTATACATAACAACATTGTGATATATATTTGAAACTTCTTTTATATAGTATCTATAGTCTGTAGCCCAATATGGAGCTTTGCTAAAAATATTTCCAACAATTTTAGTTCCAAGCAAAGAGTTTTGCTTAGGGCTATTGTATATCATGTTTTCGCTGGTAAGTATAGGTGTTTCTCTACCATGCGTGTCGCTGTACACAACGCCAAGTTGATATTTTCTTTGCGACTTTACAGACTCTTTTGGAGCTGTAGTAATTATATTTTCAGTGCTGTTAGGTGGATTTATATTAACAAAACTTGCTTGATCTACTCTGACTATAGACCTAGTTGGAAAATCTCCATATTCGGGTATTGAAATAATTTGTGCTTGAGCTTCTATTCTAAAAACTACGAGATCGTTTTGAGTTAGTAGATAACTAGAGTTTCCTAAACTAATGTCTGCGGCAAATATATCGCCGGGCGCTACTGAAACGTTTTGAGTAAATGTGCTTAAAGTTGTTGTTGTACCTCCAGCTATTCTTAAAATTGTAACAACTACAGTAGAGTCTACTGGTATACCGCCCGTGTTAAAATTATTTACAAGCCCTCCTCCTTCTGCGTCAGTTTCGTATATATCGTGGTTAACATTTACTCGTATAATTCCATTTATATTGTGTAACCCAGTTTCTGGAGCAATAAATCTGTCGTTAGTAAGATCAAAATTGTTACCATTATCATTTTCTGAGTCAAAGTTAATTGTAATCGGGTCGCCATTACCAAAAAGATCTGGCGTGTTAACAACAGCCCCACCTAAAGTTATAGATTTTCTTTCATACACAACATTGTTAGGATACGTAGCGTTAGGATTGTAGTTTTCAACACTAACTGTAACCGAGTTGTCGTTTGTTATTTCTGAAGTAAAATCCTGCGTACTAGTAAAGCTAGTGCAAGCTCCTTTAAACTCTATGTTTTGATTACTAGCATCTATCAAATCGTAGTTTTCAACATAATTACCAAACATTAGTCTATTGGCATTTATTTCTTGAGCTTTAGCTTTCAGTGGGACGTTGTCAAATATTCTAAGTAGTTGAGATTCTTCCAACGTTTTGCCAAACACTTCTGAGTTTATTGAAATTTTTCCTCTATACGCCGTTCGGTTTGTTGCCGAGCTTTGAGAATTAAAGTGCTGGCCATAGCCTAACGCACTAAACTCTTGTGAGCCTCTTTTTATTGTTTTAACAGAGTAAAGATTGTTATCATTATTATCTTTGAATAGTAACTCTACTTCTTTAACGTCTTTTGGGGTGTCTGGACAAACAAAATCGTATACGTTTATCGTCTTTATAGAGCTCTGCATACCCTCGTTATACCCATCTTTAGCATTGTAAGCGTAATAAGAAGGTATAAATACAGCCTTACTATATGGTGAAACGCAAGAATACTCTCCGTTAATATACTTATATCTATAAGCAAAAGATATAAATTTTCTATTGTATATAGTGTCTTTTTCTGAAAGTACACCAATCCAAGTTTCTTCAGGTGATCCAGTGTATCCTAATCCAACTATTTCTATTAAAGACACATTAAAAGCTCCAGGCGTTCCTAAAACACTGTTTATTCTTACCGTAGCTTTAGTGGCTGTAGTAGATCCTGTTATACTAATAACATCTCCTACTTGCCAATTTACATCTGAAAAACCACATATAATATTAAAAGGATCAGTGTTAGAGTCAAAAACAGCTGGAGGATCTGTACCGTCCGATAGAGCAAACTGCTCTCCAACCGCTCCAACTTCTTGTAATTTTAAAACAGTACCATGAACAACACCGTCTCTTGTTGTAGAAAAAGGTTCTACAAATGGCGGCGTTAAAGGATTTTTCTTTATTACTGTTATGTCTTTTTCTTCTAGAGGTTTAATTATATCACGCGAAAGCTTAAATTTATTTTTTAAACCAGAGTGAAGTTTTAAATCTTGAGTTACTGCTTTAAATTTTTCTAGTATTATTTTTTTAGGCTCTGTTCTATCGTCAGTATAGAATAATATATCGTCTATTAAATTTATACCAGTGATTATATTGTAATTAGGTGTGTAAGTAAAGTCTGAACTAGCGTCAAGAGCATTGTTTTCTCTTAAGCCATCTTTAAAATTCAATATTCTTTTGCTAGAAAACTTAAACGCATAGCCATTATCAATTAACGTTTGAGTTAGTAAAGTAGCGTTTACTGGAGTAGATATATTAACTACACCTTGATTAGCTGTTGAAACACTAGGAACGCTAGTAACAACACTTTTGTTTAACTCTCCACCCCATATATCAACGCCGTCAGGCGATATTAATTGCACTCTCATGCCAACTCTAACAGACTGAGCTCTATGCTGAGATGTTCCTTGAATAGGTAACGTAGGCAAGTTTGTTATTTGTGTAAGTGCTGTTTGAGGCGTGTTAGTGTTTAGTCTGACGTCGTAGACATCTACAATTATAGGTTCAGAGCTAGCGCTACTGTTCGCGTTTGGTGTTATTTCTACTATGGCATCAGATCTAGTTCCTATTTTTCTAACTCCAGTTCCATAAACTCCACTATTATCAAAGTCTGAGGCTTTATGAATAAAGTTGTATATTTTTCCTGATTCATCATCAGATATTGCGCCAACAGTTATAGCGTTAGAATGAATTTGTGATGCTCCTTGATAATTTGTTATGGTAGAAATATTTTTATTTCCTTTTATATTTTGAGCAGAGCCAACATTACTGTCTTCAGATGTAGAAATGTCTATATTTAAAGCGTCTCTATACTCACCATTAGGAACAAGTCTTTCGTCAAGATCTTTATTCATTCGTCCCTTGAGAAAAGTTCTTTTCAACTCTGCCATTAGCTTAGTGTTTAATGTGTTTAGACTTACCTCTTAATATTTGAGTTATTTCTTCTAGTTTAATATTAGAAAGTCTTAATTTAGCTTGACGCTTGCTAGCTCTAGCTTCTTTTTTATATCTTTGAACCACATACTCTGGAGTATTTGCTCTTGTTGAAAGAACAGCGTACGCTATTTGTTTGTACATAGCTTCTTCAGCAAGCTTGTGTACTTGCATTTCACCTTCTGTACCAAGACTATCACTTATATACTTTAATATAACTGTTAATCCAGATATATTAGAACTAAAATGAATATTACCTTTTAACTCGTCTACATAAAAACTACCGTTTGTTTGAGCAAAAGCAGGATCAATACCATATCTTTGACCGATGTTATAATCAACTAAATTATCATCATAATCAAAATCATCTCTACTGTCTTCGTGAGCTGTTTCAGACTTATACTTATCCCAAGTAGCAGAATTTGTTTTCAGCGTTAAATCAGCACCATCAGTCTTATAAGTGCCATCAGCATTTTGAGATATAGCTGTAGGGTTGCTTGACTTGGCCATAGGATATATGACATGCTCGACACCAGCGTTGTCTGACCAAGATAGTTTTACATAGTTAACATAGTCCTGAGGCAAAGTCATTGTAAGCGTAGCGGGCACGGTTATTTCTTGAGCTTTCGTTGATTTAAAAACATCAAAACTCATTTCAGCTAAAGCTCTTTGAGCGTGAAAAGCTATATCGTTCCTACTTACTTTAGATATTAGCTTATCTTCACCGACATAAACTACCATAAACGCATCTATAATGTTCGACAAAGATACGAACTGATAGTTTCCAAAACCGCTAGTTCCTGTATAATAATTATGTTGTGATTGATCTATTAACGGCATCTATTTTCTTTTTTTACTCGCTGTTTGCATTAATTGTTTTTCTTGTTGAATATCTTTAACTTCTTCTGCAGCTGCAATTTTATATAAGTTAGGATCTTCTATCATCACGCCGGCTAAAACTAATATTCTATTAACTAAGTTTACTTCTTCAGACTCGTGCAGCTCAAAGTTTTGAGCATCAGTTGCAGAAGCGTTATATATAGCTTTACCTAAAACTACATTATAAGCCCAAACTACAGTTGCTGGCTTTTTTATATAATCACAAGTTACACCGCTAGTCTTTTGCTCAGCGGCTAAACTAGCATTGTTACCATAAACTTTTATTAAACCGTCAGACTTTATATATATAGGTCTATTGTTATGTGGCCTTAACAATGGTTGAGATTTTATCCTTGAAAAATCTTTTAAAGAAGTATACTGAGCTTCTTTGTCATTAAGCTGCACCGCTGTTAGTCTATACAAGTCGGCAGGTAGTGTTGTTCCACTAGTAACGTTAGCTCCTTGTTTTTCAAAAATACTTATTTTTTCTTTTAAAATTTCTACAGGATCAGCATTGTGAGTATCATTGCCATGTAGTCTTAAAGATTGATTTAAATCGTAAAAATACTGCTCAAATATATCCATCTGAGCTTGATTAGCAAGTATATTAAACTCTTGAGGCGTTATATAACCTCTTTGCTCTTTATTAGCAATAGTTAGTACTCTTTGATATACGGTGTTTATATTTACAGCCATCTTGTGTTTTTTGTAGTTAACTAGGCCACCAATGTAGTGACCTAGCTACTACAAATAATCACCTATTTCAATCTTTTTTCAATTGAAGAATATACCTCAACACCTTCGTCAGTCTTAAACCAAGCTGCTAAAGCTGAGTAAGGATTTTCATCAAAAGGAACAGTCATTAACTTTCTTCCAGTACTAGACCAATTGAAAGTTCTTTGATCTTGTGACAAACTAATTATTCCTTGCTCTGTAGCTTTAATACCAAAGTTTCTTAACTGAACGTTGTCATCAGAAGCTAGTTCTATGAATAAAGCAGGATTGTTCTTAGCGAATAGTAGTAAATCTCTTTTAAGCTCTTTAGAACTCATCTTAACTACATCAGACCCAATCTCTACTCTCATTACAGCTTCAGCGTCATCAATATCCATAGACTTAGCTACATTCATAGCCTCTAATTGCATTTCTATAATATCTAAGTCGCTAGCAGCTTCCTGAACTTTATTTACTTCTTCAAATAAAACATCTTTGTGAGGGTGGTATAAAGATAAAAGCTTTTGTAATACTACTTTATTTTTTGGAACTTGTAATATGCCGTTTCTAAAAACAATATGTTCTAATCTTTGGTCGCCGACCATTTCGTCAACAAAGCAAGTTCTTTGATTAGCCGTAAGCTTTAGCTCTCTTTCATAACCTTTTTCTTCGTCAAACCAAAATATGTTGCTTGATCTAATCGACTTACTTAAAGGTCTTTTTCCATTGCACAATAGATATACTCTATCTTTTATTTCCCAAGCATCTTTCTTGGGTTGTTTTTTTTCGATAACAACTTGAGTCATCTCATTAGTTGCTTTAACTTCAGGCTGTTCTGCCTGAGTTTTTTTTGTTTGTTTTTTTGCCATAATAATATAAAATAAAAATTAAAAAAAAAAGATCGAGGACCGAAGCCCTCGACCTTAATTAAAGTGTTAGTTTAACAACATAAAGTTGTTAGCACCTTGAACTACTAAGCATCTTTCAGATAAGTAGTTTACTTCCATCGCATCAAGATCAGAAGTTACAGCTCCAACAGAACCAGTAACCCAAGTCTTTAATTTACGATCGTCAGTTTGAGAAGCTCTATAACGAACGTGTAAGAACGGACGCTTTAAGTTTCTACCTAAAGTTTGATCATAAACAGAAGATACACCAGCTGGTACGAATACACCACGGATTGCTCCAGC
>Ga0208791_1000432_pt1 | contig 19127 bp, 31 predicted proteins | sample 11_taG_FD_184084 | JGI IMG/M metagenome (GOLD analysis project Ga0208791, IMG submission 184084) | Marine viral communities from the Subarctic Pacific Ocean - 11_ETSP_OMZ_AT15265 metaG (SPAdes) (version 2) | ecosystem: Environmental > Aquatic > Marine > Oceanic | place: Pacific Ocean | collected...
AAAGCTACGGGGTCTGGCGATCCGGTAACTCTAAAGAAAACTGAGTCCGGTCCAAACCGCTGGAAGCATTTATAACACATCTGTAAAACCTCTGCGGAGTGCTGAAGAAACTTGTCCACTAAGAATTGTTTACGAACTTGTGAGATTTGAGATGTTTCATCAAGTCCACATAATCTATCCGCTTGTGCTTCCATTGTCTTTTCTATCTCGATGGAACCAACTGGTGAAGGAGGAGTTGGAGCAAAGTCCAAATCTCCTTTTCGGCGATAAGGTATCATCCTTCCGGGACCCCAATCTGTTGGTGCTTGACCAACTGGGTGAAGAATCGGAGGTAGAGTGGCTAGACTGTTTCTATCAATACGTGAGTCCCTTTCTACTTTTACTTGATTCTGAATGCCGCGAAGGATGTCTGGAATAGTTTGAGTATCATAGAGCCTCTTACTATCTTCAGAAAGTTTAGTCACTACTACTGGGTAATCTTCGTAACCGTTCAATAACTCGAACTTAGCATAGCCTTCACTGTACTCCTTGTGGAAGACTGTGCAGTAAATACCCTCGGAACCATCTTCGGGATCAATCAATCGTTGGTATCCGTACACGATTTCAATTAACTCATTTGCTTCGTAGGCATTATCAGTTAAGGATGTACTTCTACGTCCTTCTTGTTCTCTCTCGATGCTATCAATGTTTACTCCGCGATATTTGTCTATCATCGTTTCTACAAAGTCCTCATCCCATCCATCTGTGATTACTTTATTCTCTAGCTCTTGAGCTGTGTAATAAGTTTTCCAAAAACAGTACGGTGCACGCTGTGGGTCCGTAACATAAGGAGGGAAGAAGAAGTCTCCGTCCGGTGCAAGTGTCTTTACTTCTGGGGCATCTACTTGTCTACGTACTATCGGTAACTCCGCTTCGCCGTTCTTGCGTAAATCCTTGAGAGCTTTCTTAGCTCTTTTCTTGGTAACTCCCGGAAATGTTGCTTCCAACAAAGCTACTAACTCGTCATCGTTTTCTCCGCCAGCTATGAGCTCAACAACTTCTGGGGCAATCTGTGCAATCTGATTAAGGTCTAAACGCTGTAAAAATCTACGGTCTTCTCTGTGCCAACCTACGTAAGTAATCAAGATACCTCGCTCTAATAAATAATTAGCACCGAGTTCCATCTCTTTCTTGAAGCGTGGAATGTATCCACTTGATACCATCCACTTCAAAAAATTAGATACTACTTTACTTCTTGGAATGTCTGTACTCTCTACTGGAAACGCTCTTACATTAGAACGATTAAGAGAAGACATAAACAAAGATACAAGACGAGTAATCCTTTCATCAATAGTGTGTGCCTCCATATCAGCAGCACCTTCCCAAGGGAATGCGTCCGCACCGTGCTTTCTGTGGTCACGGCTTTTACCAGCCCACCAATTACGTCTGTCATCGTAGCTTGTACGGCACAGATCGAAATACGCTTCTAGTTCTATAACGGTTTCGTCATAGGCGTAGCGTAAAGTTTTAATATCGGGCTCTTTCCCTACGTAAGTAAGGGCTTCTGAAATTGAGTCACTTTGCATAGTTTATTTAATATAATATCATATGTATCAACTTAGTAAGTCCTCTGAGGTGTCTTTACCCAGTTGTACTTAGGGTTGTCTGTGCTGTTGTCAGCTTCGAGGTATACAACCTTCCCTTTTGAGAATGCTCCCTTGTACCTTAGTGGTATCTTTACTGGAACTTTCTTGGATAGTTCCTTTACGTAAACCATAATGTAACTAGGGTTCGGGGCTTCACTTAACACTGGTCCTCTGTAAAGGACTGGCATAGAGATGAACTCATCTAGGACTCTCTGTCCGTCGTCGTTAATCCAAGTGTTCTTACCTCTTCCGGTAACCATATCTTCCTCTAGTTCTTTGAAAACTAAATCTAGGGCTTCCTCGAAAGGTATGCCGTATTCTTCTGCTAGTGCTGTTAATTTCTTCTTTGGCATTTTAGTAGCCTCCTTTTGTGTATGTTATAGTTTGATAATCTCTAGCGTCAATGTGGTCGGGACCATCGCCGGAATTAGCCATACGTAAGTAACGTATAACATCAAAGAAGTCCTTGAGGGGTTCGTCCATCTTTCCGCTAGAGTTGTAATTAATTAAAGAATCTATTAGATTACCGCAGTCCTTGTGTATATAACACATAGGCTTGTTGGCTTCATCTATCGGTACGTTAGGATTGTAACTGAACCACTCGTCCAACGCCGTGATCCCTAACTCCTCTGTACGTCCGTCACTAGGAATGAAGTTCATACCAAAGTCATAGAAGGCTGTGAACAAATCATCATTGTTCTCATTCTCTCTAGCAAAGTATCTGGAGTCCCCGATTCTCTCCGTTACTTCTATGCCTAGCTCTTCTTCTATTTCCTTGAAGAGCTCTACGTAGCCCTCTACATTGTACCCCACCTTTTTCGCGGCTGGTCCGAATCTCCACTTTGGATCGCCAAAAACTGCCCACTCTCCGTATGAATCACGGTCGGGGAACTCTCGTCTAATAAAGACGTTATTATCTCTATCAACTCCAGCCCAGATTGCAACATAGTTTCTTGCTCCGGCTGGGTCGACCACTTGATAACAACTATAGTTGGACTTATCAGTGATGTCTGGAAATCTTCTTCCGTATTTATTGGGTACTTCGGATAATACATTTACTTCTGTGTTAAATAATGGTAGCAGACTTGTCATTGACTTCACGGGCATACCGTAAGCACGAACCATAATCTCCTCCTCTGGTCTGCCCCGAAGGTCTTTCGCTATACGTTCGTAACCACCAAAGGGGTTCTCGTCCGAATGAAGATACACAACCCCGGCATCTCTGTCTGGACTGTACTGCTCTATAGGTAGCTTCTTGTTCTTGAGTAGCTCCGCTTCTCTAGTCTGTAAGGTCTCGGCACCCTTTAGATACTCAGATATAAAAGGTGTGTACCCATCAATCGGAGTAAATCCAATCACCATCTTAGCATCTCTGGTAGCTAATCGGAATCGTAAGGTGTTTACTAACGCCGCATCCCCCAAGTATTCATCCAACCACGCACCGAGGTTCAAACCACTAGGCTTCTTGAAGCCGAACTCAAAACCCTCTAGGATTGTCTGATTGTTGCTGTACTGCGTATAAGTCTTGAAGTCTACGCGTGTCTTAGTATCTGGGAAGATAAACGAACTCCCAGTGAATCCATTCTGCATAGAGAAGTTGATATAGCCGTCTACACTCTTAGTCTTTCGCTTGAACTCCTTCGGCATCATCTCCCATATCGCCGCTTGCTGTACCTTCACGGAAGTATCTGCGTTCTGAGAGAAGCACACTATGTGTCCGTTATTGTTCTCCATAACGGCTTGCATAACCATCTTCGCACACCCAGTGGTCTTACCACTTCTATTACCGCCGAGAACTAAGCACTCGTTCTGCTTATTGAGACTGGTTCTCATTCTCTCCCATCCGGCTAAATCAAATCCGTATCGGATAGGGTCTTCCTCAGCTGCTTGTATTCTACCCTCGTGGGCTTGGTACAAAGCCTCTAGTAACTTTGGGTCCTTCTCTGCTAAGAGTACAATCTCTTCGTCAGTAGGGGGTACTAAGAAAGGATGTCTAGAAAATGTCAGTTCCATCTGCTTCCTCCTCTTCTTCGGCTTCAGCGTCCCACACTATGTCCAAGGCATCTAAGTCCCCGTCCATATCTGCTTTGGTTTCACTGATAAGCATACGTCCTACCCTATGGTTAGTATAATCATAGAATAAATCTCCGTCATCATCCATAACTATAAACATATAGTTACTAAAATGCTCGCCGAGGTTTCCTCGGATGCGGTCAAAGAGGTCATCGTAATCTTCATCAATCATTGTCTGACTCTTCAATTATCTCCGCGTTGTCAATGGTTTCCATTGACTCTATGTTGTCAACCCTCTTCATTGCCTCCAGACGCTCCTTGGCTGCCTTGAGGGTATCCTCGTAGTCCTCTTGGGTAATTACTTTACGCTCCTCAGATATGCTCGTAGCCTCTCCTCTAGTAGTCATAGTCTCCCGGAATGCGTTAGCCTTTGCTATAGAAAGCTCCTTTAGGTCTCGGAAAGATACCTCCATATCTGGGTCGTTCTCCAATCGGTCACGTACCTTATCCACGAGGTCCTCCTCCAAGGAACTCAGTTGCATATAGTTCTTCGCCGCGATTTTGCCAGCTACGTCCCGCAATTGACCCAAGTGGTCCGCGTAATCAACTAGCACTTGTATTACCGTAGAGCGTTGTATGTTGTACTTCTTGACAATCTGCGTCTGACTCTTGCCGATGCTGTACAAGTACAATATCTCCGCGACCTTCATAGGGTTGTGCCGCGATAGACTCTTGACCTTCTGTAACTCCTTGTCGGCGGCAATCTCCTTGATGGCTTCTTGTATGCTCGATTTGAGTTCGATTTCTTCGTCTGTGGGCTTTTGAGGCATAAATTTTTTTAAGGGCTGATATATGTATATATGTATACGACTGTGTGCGTGTGTCTGACCGCCCCGCCCCGTCTATAAAATTTTCTAATAGCTTGCATTAGTTTTTCTAATATAAGTATATCTAATAGTTTAAATTAGTTTCAATAATGGATAGTCAATCTCAATTAGTTGAGACTGTCAATAAGTTTTTCTTATGTTTTGAATAATTTTTTCTTTTTTGTGAATTGGGATATATTTACGGGAATTATTTAGAGTTATTTTGTCACACTAAAAAAAATAAAAAAAAGCTTGCAATTGTTTTTTCTGGTATTTATAAATTTAATTATCTTTTAACAATAACTTATTAAATATATGAAAAACGAAAACATTACCATTAATAGCAATTTATTAATTGAATTGCTTAAACTATCAAAACCATTCGAGACAAAGGACCACAATTGTGGACCTCAAGTTAATGGACAGTTTGTCCACGCATTAGCTAATTTATTGCAATCTAAAAACGAGGACTTTGATTCTAGCTTATTTATTAACAAAGTTGCTAATAAATCAAATTCCGCTTACGAGGACGAAATGAAAGAGGTCCTTTTAAAAATAATTAAAGCGGATCAAATTTAAAGATTAATTGAAGTATTGCTTGCAATGCTTCTCTTTAATTTTTACTAATCAAAATAAATAAATTATGAAAAACAAACAATATATAAAAAAAATCAATGATTTTTGCGATCATTTAATACACAAATTAAACAATGTCGGCTCTTCTTCTTATGGTAAAATTCTTTACGATATGGAAAAGAAAGAAGCAAATGACCATAAACGCTATTCTTTAGATCAAAAACACTCTATTACAAGTGAAACAAAATTCTTTCTGGTAAGACATATACTTGAAACAATCACCAATAAAGAAAGATTTGATATAAAGAGCGTTTTATTTGTTCGCCAATCTTGCATTTACGCTAATTCAATTTCAATAAATTATGAAAAGGAAATTAAAGAAGTTATAGAAGAATTTGATTTTCAAGTTGAATTCTTTTTAGAAAATTACGATTGGAATGTTTATATCAATCTTCTAGAAAATCCAAATAATTATTGGAAATAATATAAAGATTCATAGAAGCATTATTTCCTTGCAATAGATAATGCTTCAATTAAATTTTTATCAATTAATAATAAATAAATAAATACTATGAAAATAAAAGAAAATGATTATAAAAGATTATCTAAATATCTTGAACAAGCAATATCTCATTGTGGCGTTGGATATTTAGAAGATCACAAACTAAACTTAAAAGACGATAAGAGAGTAAAAGATATAAGTAGAAGATTTGCTTTCGATTTGCTTTATATTGCTGGTCGAGTAAATAAGGATTGTCGATATTTTATAAGTGATGTTTTATACCAGTATATAAATGACGATCATATTTATACCGCTTTAAAGCATTTTATAAATAATTATTCACCTTTATATAAAGCGAGATCTTAAGACTATGAAAGACGATCTCAAGCAATTAGTACACGGCGGCGAACAAATGCTTTTAAACGCCGTTTTTGTCTCATTATCCAGCCTATTGGCAATCATTGCATTAATAGCAATTTTAATAATCAAATAAACAATAACAAATAAAAGAAAGAAAAGAAATGAATATATCAATAAACGAATACCGCAAATCTGGATTAATCGCAAATATTACAACTTTGGCAAACAAAGTTAATGCAAAAATAGATTGCAACGATCTAAGCAATTGCGGCGAAACAGAATTAAGACAGTTGCAAGATAATCTTATCCAGCAATACAACGAAATAAGCAAATAAACCAAAATAAAGAAAGAAAACAAAATGAATAATATATCTTATAAAGAATTAAATGAATCAACTTTTAAAACAATTAAAGCTTTTGATGAATCAAATCCCATTGGCTGTTATTATATTGGCTGGCAAGACGGATTTGAATTGTACGTAATCAAAGTTGAATTTTGCGATTCGATGGAAATCACAGAAGCGGACGCATTTGAATCAGCGGAAGAAATAAGCGAAAGAAGCGGAAATGCAAATTATATCTGGAAGGAAATTTATGAATCAAATATAATCAATGCTAGTTAATGCTAGTTAAACCAATAAAAGAAAGAAAACAAAATGAAAAATTTATCTTACTATAAATTAAAAGCAAAAGAGATCGCAAAAAAAGATATAAAGAGCGGTTTTAAATTTCATATATCGATAAACCCATTTTCAAATGAAATTACAAAGCTTATAGATCAAATGGCTATTGATGGCTATAATAAAAATTTTAGAGATCAAATTGAATTACAATGGGAAAATTCATTATCTTGAAATACAAGTAAACCAATAAAAGAAAGAAAATAAAATGACAAAGGAACAAATACAATTTTATATTAAACAAGCTGATATTGCACACGATCTTTATAAAGAGAAAGGTGGAAAAGTCGAAAGCGTTTGGCTGGGCGTAGCTAAAGGTTTTCAGCGACAAGTTGCCAATGAAAGCTTATTTAAAGATTGCATAAAAGAAGCAAATGAAATAATGAAAATACAAGCGGTTTAAACACCGCTTTTTTTTATAAAAAAAAGCTTGCAACCAGTAAAACAATCAAATATCAAATCAAATATCTTAAAAAATAAAACTAATAAATACTATGAAACAATCACAAAAAGAAAAGTTCCGAAAGGAACTAACTGAGTTCGCTAAGAGCTACGAAAGAAAACCTAATTATATTGACGCCGTAAGACGTGTTCAAGGTCTTGAAGAATGGTACCGAGACCTAGACCGCCAAAATCTAACAGAGGACGTTATAGACGCAATGGCAAGCCATTATGACAATCAAACGATCTCGGAAGGTCGAATCTATGTAAGCAGCAACCCTAACTGGAAAGAATAAATATGAGCGAAAAACATATAACTACAATCGAAGTACTACAAAATGATTACTATAGTATATTTGCTGAATGCGAGATTACTTATAGTGAAATAGAAAACGCCGAAACTCACCCATATGGAGACGGATTTGCTACGCACAATTATAGCGAAATAGAAGTCGAAGATGTCGAAATCCTATGCTGGTATCGTGAATTTGATTGCGATCCAGAGATGGAACAATGGATACCGGAGCATATGAAATTCTATAGCGGCTCAGAAGGATTAAATTACGAAACCAAACAGAAGATTATTACAACCGCCGAAAGCTCAATAGATAGCAGTATATTACTATGAAAAACAATAAACACCAAGAATACAAAGAAAATGTTTGTTCAATATTCTTTACTGTAATATTTTCACTTATCTTCTTTTTTATGTTAATAACTCAACTGGTAACTGATTTTGTTACCAATATATTCTAATCTAGAATTGTAGATACACCCAGTCTTAAATACGAAGTATTTAGACACACCTATCCTTAAAAGCCACAAGCCACATATGCAACTCATTCGAAACGCACTTGATCCACATCACATACAACGCACGCATCTCAACGAGATTAATTGTGCTTTCCGTTGCGACTGTTCGCTAACGCATAAGGGGTAAATTCAATGTCTTACTGTATCGAAGTTACCTAATTATACTCAATCATATAGACCTTGTCAAGGAAATAATTACACCACTTACCTAACCTATTAATAATCAAATGAATAAAAATACCACACACGCCGAAAATGAGCCTAGTTTAACTGAGTTCATTGTAACCGAGACTTACTATATCAAAGCTAGAACTCGTGATGAAGCCTACCAGATGGTAGCAGATAATGATTTCAAATACGATGGGATCAGAAAACACAATGTAAACATAGAAGTAAATTTTTAAATATGAAAGAAGATAATACTATAAAATTCTACATCTACCCAGATGGATTCGCCGAATCTATGGGATCAGATGAACTCGTCCTAGTCCGTAACAAGCTAGGTTCTGTGGACTCTAAGTTCGTATCGGACTTAGTACAAGGTGACTACTACTGCAAACGCATACCAGCACCTTTGCCACCAAGGAACGCCAATGATATACTACGCTTCATTGAAGAGAATGAACTAACCTTAACTTATGTTAAAGATAGGACTGATAAGACTGTAATGCTAGAGGTCGGCAGAGGATCGAACATTCTTTGTTCTACTGAATACGCCGAGGATTGTATTCGTAAAGCTATTGAACCACTAATGGATTTGGAGGAACTATGATCGAACAAGACTCATCAAGTTATTCAAAAGAAGACCAGTCTAAATTTGTAGACAAGTGGGAGAACAATATAGAAAGGATCGAACGCAATCGTAAGATAATGCGAGAAGGTCGTGAAGCAGTAGAGATTTATAAGAATCTTGGGCTGATGGCAACCGAAGGATACAACATCCGAAAGGTGGACAGAATCCCATAGTCTAACACTATCTACTTGACAAGTCCTCTCATTCGTGAGAGGGCTTTGTTATGGGAAAAGGAATGCAACCAAAGAAAGGATACAATCAAAAGAAATATGATGCAAATTATGATTCCATTGATTGGTCTAAAACAAGGAAACCAAAGGAGAACAAAAAATAATGTCTCACTTTTATACCTCAAGCAAGAACCCACAGTTCTTAGAAGATGTCACTACGCCACACCAAGCCCTCAAGAAAGGCAGAGCGTACCCATCTGTTACTACTGTCCTCGGAATAGTTAAAGACGATTTCCTCGACAGTATTTATATGCCCCGAAAGCTAGTTGACCTAGCGAGAGAACATCCTACTCAACATTATTCTGTACTCAAGGAATGGTGCTACGGATTTAGAGAGCATCCGTTTACTGGAGAGATGATCTCAAGTAGTGAGTTCGGTACATCTGTTCACAAACGAATCGAGGATTGGTTGATGGACGGAGAGGGCGAGGCTACTGCTTACGATGATTGGGCAAAGCCTTTCATTGATTGGGTAAACGATGAAGGTGTGCAAGTCGTTGACTGCGAGTACATTATATCGGACACAAGATTTAAGATAGCTGGATCGATTGACTTTATTGGACTAGATAAAAATGAGAAAGTATTTTTGGCGGACTACAAATGCAGAAGTTGTAAGGACGGCAAGGGTAAGTTCTATCCAAAGGATTGTAAGCAGTTAGCAATCGAGAGTGTTATGCTCGCAAGGAAACTAAAGCTCGATTACTTTCCGAAGGTACGATCAGTCTGCATTGATACAAACACCGCCGAACATTACCACTACGAATGGTCGGATGAAGAATTTAACCACTATTTTGAGTGTGCAAAACTTTCAGCCAAAACATATTGGGCTGAGAGGATGACACCTAAACCTAAAAAGAATAAAAAGAAAAATGGATAATCCAAACTTAGAATACTACGAAGAATTAATACACGCCGAGGACGCTATACAATTTGACGGACTCGATTACGCTATCGTCGGAGTCAGCCACGATGGGTACTACATCTACGATTACGATCGAATGATTGAGTGCTTCATTAAGGACAGTGAAATGACAGAAGAAGAAGCGGTTGAATGGATTGACTACAATGTAATGGGAGTCAACGCCGGTCAAGGATTTATAGTAATGTATAGTAACGAAGGAATATGAACAAGTACGAGATAATTTATAAACACGGTGATATGCACCCAGACTATCGAGGATACCAAGTGAAGTGGGCAAGAGATAAAGCTCAAGCAATCAAGTACATCTGTCCTACTAAGCCAACTAAAGATGGATACGGCACAACTAAAAAAGGTGCAAGAATACAAATCTTAGAAGTCAATCAATTACCCATTGAAGAATGATAGCCACCATTACTACTAAGGAGTGCAAAGAATGCTCTCAAGAATTACCCATAGATAAGTTCTACTCCAATGGAAGAACTAAAAAAGGAGAAAAGAAATACAAGCCCACTTGCAGAAAGTGCGAAAACAAAGCACAATCTATCCGATACCAAAACATAATTGAAGAACATTTCGGCGGATGGAAATGCAACCGATGTGGCTTCGAGGGTAAGCCCCAGCAATTTGATTGCCATCATATTGATCCATCCACAAAGAGGGATACAATATCGAATCTAAGAACATCTTTTAATTTATTGAAAGAAGAACTAAAGAAGTGTGAACTTCTATGTGCTAACTGTCATAGATTAACAGACGATTACTAATGGAGTACCTACCTCAAAGTAAATTAGCTGAGTGGCGTAAGAAGAATGCACCCACAAAATGCCCACTTGTTGAGTACAAAACCTCAAATTGGGTAGTAGATCACGACCACACCAGTGGCTTTGTACGTGGCGTTGTATCCTCAGAAGGTAATGCTCTACTCGGAAGGATAGAAAACGCCTTCAAGAGGCTTTCTCGTGGTGCTAAGAAGGCAACGCTACCCACAATCCTACGCAATATGGCTTCGTATCTTGAACAAGAGGATACTCACATCATTCATCCGGAAGGATTCCGACAACTGTACAAAAGATTTTTTTCACTACCGAAGGATTTACAGCTTGACATCCTCCTAAAATTTGGCACAAACAGAGACGACATCTCGAAATGTTCCAACGCAAAAGAGAGAACAGATTTATACAAAAAAATACTGAAAGGAAAATATGACTAAAAACATCAGACAAAAACTCCAAGGGATTCAATCATCCCTTAAGGCTCCTAAGGGGCAAACTAATAAGTTCGGCGGATACAAATACAGATCAGCCGAAGATATACTAGAAGCAGTCAAACCATTACTCGCCGAATGGCAGTGTGTTTTGACAGTCCAAGATGAAGTTGTCGAGATCGGCGGACGAGTGTATGTAAAAGCTACGGCTCGTATCTCTGATACTGAACACGATAACTCAGTTGAGACTACCGCTTTTGCTCGTGAAGCAGAAGTAAAGAAAGGTATGGACGAAGCACAGATTACTGGATCAGCCAGTTCTTACGCTCGTAAGTACGCTCTCAATGGTCTATTATGTATCGATGATACAAAAGACCCGGACGCTACTAATGACCACGGCAAGTCCCAACCGAAAGCCGTTGCTAAATCTAAGACACCCACCAAGGCAGTCCAAAAGACAGATGCCTTTGATGGACTAATGTAAATTTAATATATATAATTATGAGTAAATACGATAATACAAACAAAGGTGCCCTATTCAAAAATGATAAAGAAAACGAACGTCAGCCAGACTTTCGTGGCACTGTAAACGTTGATGGCACTGACTATCAATTAGCCGCTTGGGTTAAAACAAGTGACAAGGTTGGCAAATACTTCTCTCTATCAGTTTCTGAATCTCAGAAGCAGACTAAGAAAGAAGCAGTAGCGACTGAAGAAGATCCTTTCTAATGTCTTCTACTTTACCAGACTCTGGAGCTAGAACCGCCTTCGATACGGGGGCGGTTCGAGACTCTATGAAGGGCAAAGGTATGCCCAGTATGATACCCACTTGTGCAATTATGGCAATGGCTAGACGCTTCGAGGACGGAGCTACTAAGTACGGAGCTGATAATTGGAGGAAGGGTATTCCTACCTCTCGGTACTGTGATGCGGCGTATAGACATCTTATGCAATGCAGAGATAAGGACGCTACCGAAGACCACTTCGGAGCAGTACTTTGGAATATGGCTTGTTGGCTATGGACTGTTAAAGCCATAGAGGACAACGAGTTACCAAAAGAATTAGACGATATACAAAACTAAAAATGGACTCAAATGATATGATAATACTCTATGACTAATAAACTTCTTAACAATCTATATGACGGAGTTGACCTCGCAATACACTTACAGAATGAGGCAACTGAAAACAAAATTGAAAGCGAAAAAAAGAATCACCTTAGATATTTAGGACAATGCCTAAGGGTTATGAAAGAACAAATAGATGATGGAAGAAAACGAATTAAAGATACCAAAGAATGTGGATGCCGAGGAGAGAGTCCTTGCTCACTGTCTGGCTGACGGAAGCAGTGACTTCTACGACAGCATTGCTCACAAGATAAAGGCAGATGACTTTTATCTTTTTAGACATAACTTAGTTTTTAAAAGTGTCAGTTCACTCGCCCAAAAGGGCGAACCCTTAAACGAAATCTCATTGATAGAGGAGCTTAAACGTTCCTCTAGCTTTGAGGACGTTGACGGAATGACAATGATAAGCACTTTAATGGAGAAGCACACATCTACTTTAGATGCCCAGAATTGTGCCAATGTTGTGAAGGAGAAATCAAACCTTCGCAAGATGATAAGAACTTTCAAGGTTGCTCTTGAGAAAGCCGAGGACGAATCCGAAGAAACGGAAACAATCCGAGGTGATGTAGAGAGTAGTCTTTTGGACTTAGAGACCACAACTGGTTTTGATATGACCATTAGTAACGCCGTTGAAGAACTTCAAACAGAGTTCGAGCAACAGTTATCCGGCGAATGGACAGAGGACGTAGTCAAGACCCACATCCCACACTTAGACGATAAGCTAGGTAACGGAGGTATCGGTGCCGGCGAGGTTGTGGTTATCTCTGCTCCTACATCTTGTGGTAAATCCCAGTTAGCCCTAAATATTGTAGCTCGATCAGCCTACAAGGATGGCACTAAATGCGGCGTATTTAGCCTAGAGATGCCTCAAAAGCAAGTCCTTAAACGTATCCTCACTTGTAAATCCGGGGCGAACCTACGGCAAATTAAGGACAAAGTAATTGCTGATGACAAGATGAAAAAGATTAGGGAAGGATGCGATAGCCTAAAGGATATGCCCATCTATACAGTGCACAGCATCAAGAACATTGGAGAGCTTTGTTCTCACGCTAGGACTATGGTTCGCCGATATGGAGTAAAGCTATTGGTAATAGATTATCTACAGCTGATTCCATTCAGTAACAAGAACCAATCAAAGAACGATGCAGTAGCCAATATCTCTCACACTATCAAGCAACTTGCACTTGAGTTAAACATAGGAGTGTTACTCCTCTCTCAAGTAAATCGTGAGGGTGCCAGAAGAGAAGGTGGTCTAGCTATCTACGACCTCAAGGATTCCGGCGATATTGAAAATGATGCGGATGTAATCATTCTTATGTGGGCAGAAAATGATGACATAGAAGCATCGAAAAGACTTGACGGATTAGGATCTTATATCAGTATGAAGTACAACGTAGCAAAGAACAGAGAAGGAGAGAGAGACGTAAAAGGTAAGTTCAAGTTCTACACTAATAAAGGTCTGTTTATGTAATACTTTGATGTAGGTAGTCCGCCTATTAAGACGGTGGTGGGTTAATCATATTCCCTTTCGCCGCCTACATCTTTTAATTTATGAAGGATAAAGAAAGAGCAGTCGCAAGAGGACTCGAAAAACTCTACCCCCAACTAGGAACTCTGATAGAACCAGAAGACCAGTTTAGTCCATTCGATTTCGAGTGTGACAAATACATTATCGAAGTGAAGTGCAGATCTCAAGCGTGGGATCCGTGGTTCATAGAAGCCATCAAGTACAACTCCAATATGGAGATAGCAAAAAATCTACAAAAGGATTTTATTTTCTTGACGGAAGTAAACAAAACTGTTTATCTTTACAACATCAGCAAATTAACTAGAAAGGATTATGATTTCAAATGGACTACGAAACTATTACCGAACTCAACAGAGTTCACAAAACAAGGGAAGTCGGAGAAGCCAATAGGATACCTCTCGGCAAAGGACGCAACTATTTTACATTTATGAGATTACATATATTCAAGGTGCCCGAAATCTATATCATTCCTTCTATCTTCGTAGAGGTTGATGGACTCAAAGGGGACAGAATTATTTGGCTATCAGTAGGAGTCTTAAACTTTACCCTAAGCCTACAAATAACTAAGAGCTAATGAACGATAACATCGAGAGACTGCACACTAGGATAAATCTTATCCGTGAAGAATCAAGGACTGTGTCCTATAGGATAGAGGCTCTTGAGGAACGCCGCAAGGAGTTACAAGAGCAAAAGAAATACCTCAAAGAATTACTTTCTAATATGTCTTAGAGCAGTTAGGTTTATTGTTAACCATTATCTACTAGCCCTCACCGTTTTGTTTTGTTTTTCGGTGGGGGCTTTTTTTATTTCATTAACTCTTGGATTCTACCTAACCCCGGAGTAATAGACATCCTAGTTTTAGAAAAAGGATTTAATGTTTCTACAAGCGGAGATCTTGAAACGTCACCCATAAATTGAAGCACAGCACTTTTAGCTTCGTCTTGGGACTCCATAGCTTTCTGTAATTTCTCTTCGTTTTTACCTTCTACAAATCCACCAATACCTCTAGATATTAAGTACTTGTTCAAATAGTTTCTTTTTCTAGCAAATCCCTTACGAGTATAAGTGTTATTATTCATCATAAGTGCTTCTAGCAACTTAGGGTCCTTCATAGCATCGTTAAGAATATCTATAACTTCTCCCTTTTGAAGGTTCATTAAAACCTCTGTTGCTGTTTTTTTACCAGAAGAAACTGCCATAAGAGCACCCGGTCCAGAGGCTATCTTACCAGTAATAATACCACTTGATATTGCCGCAAGTTGTGTAAAGAAACTTTGTTTAGCAAGAGTATTAGCTGCTGATACTTTAGACTCAGTAAGCTTGTATTTATTAAACTTCTTTAACTCTGCTACAAATTTGTTTACGTTCTTTATCTCTGATGGATCAAGTGCTAAATCGATAGCTTGTTTTATTTCTGGATTTTTGAGTATACTTTCTATTGTAAGTAACTCAAAGTCTCCACTTTTTGTCCCGAAAGAAGATATGTATTCATATATTGAATCCTTAACACCTTGGAGTACTTCTTGTTTATTTACTCCAGCTTGCTTGAATGTGTTTATTGGGGATTTATTAATTAAATCCAATAGCTCTTTCATTTCTCCAGCTGGGTTTCCTCCACCTAGAATGCTTTTCATTCTGTTTGAACTAGAAGCTCCTATGAATTTACCAAATGACTTTTCTCCTTTAGTCCCGAATCTATGCGAGTATAAATCTTTTAGATCTTTTACTTCAGCTCTAAATACATCTGCTGTATCCTTTGCACTTTCTAATTGAACTTTTAGTGGAGCATATTCTGGAACATCCAATAGTTGCTTATTATTTTCTAGGAATTGCTGTGCTTTGTCGGGATCAATTAAGCCGCCTTTACCAGTTGAGAAATCAACGAATCGAGTACGTATATAATCGTGCAATCCAGACATCATTTGAAACTCCTCTAGTGTCTGTGGAGCCATTTCATCTGAACCCATTCTGCTTACAGCTTTAGTTAATTGCTCAAAGCTAAGTTTTCCCTCTTGTCCTTTCTTGTATGTCTTTTGTAATATCAATGAAGGATCTATAGCCTCTGCACCTTCCCTAGAATAACTTAGTATTCTTCCTACTACACCTTTATTGAATCTCTCGTTTACCATACGAGATACATCTTTAGCTCTTTGTAATTCTGGTCCAGCTCCGGGTATCTTGTCTAGATCTTCAAATATAGATTTCCTTAATTCTGTGGCTACTCTAGCTGTATTAAACTGTTTATTAGATCTAGCGATAACCGCATATTCCCCCAATCTACTATACAATCCATAAAGATCACCCACTGTTTTTATTTTTCCGGGTTCTGATAAGAACTTGGTTGCGAAATCCGGCATATCTACATCTTTTACTTCACCTAACTGTTTTTGTAATTCTTGAAAAGCTTTTCTAGCATTTGGGTATTGGAATGCACTTTTTTCTAAGTCTACAGCTCTCCAAACTTCATTCTCAAGTCCGTGTCCTTGTTGTGATGATTTATTTAGGGATTGAAAGACTGATTCTTGTATTTCTTCAGCACTGGCATTTGGGCTGAGTTCACTAAGTTGTTGCAAACCCTTTTTTTGATTTAGTGCAATCAAATTATCTATAGATAATTTATGTCTTTCCTTCTCTGCCCTCAAGAAGTCGGCAGCATTTTTTACATTTTTTCTGTTTGTAAAATTCTCAGATAGATTTAATAAATATTCCTTATCTCTTTTGTTTAGTTGAAGAGTTTGTATTTCATCGACTAAAGCCCTTTCTAATGAAGTGAATCCTTCGTCTCCGGTAATTATTTCTAGAGGAATATTTCCGCTTTCGTATTGTCTTATAGTTTCGGCGATTTCATCCGGTGACTTAGTCGCAAAACCTTGTAGTAAGTCAGATGCTTTATTAAAGTTACTTTGACCGTATTGTTTAATTAACTCTCCTCCAGTAAGCTTTTGTACAACTCTTTTAGATAAATTGAAAAGCCCCGGAGTAAGAACGGATGTAAGACCTCCAGTAAGTCCTTGAGCCATCGGACCTCCACCTCTGTAAGCTACTTCGGTTTCAGCTCCTATACCAGCGGCTTCACCAGCTGTAAACAAAAGTGGTTTTTTAGCTATGTCACTAGTGACCATTTTATCTATAGTCCTCAACCCCGGAATCAATTTTAGAAAAGGTTGAGCCATTTTATAGTAAGTAAGCATTTTAAGATACTCAGCGGACTTTTGTTTGGCTATTTCGCCTCTTTCAACTGGATCTTCTATATTAAGTGTATTCTTAATATCTGCTCTAATCTGATTGGCGATGTCAGTTGGCATATTTCCAGTATCCTTACGAGCATTCATTTCAGCAACGAATCTATCATTACCAAGAAAATCGGCGATGCCTATTATAGAGTTCACAGCTACGTCACCCATCATAGCACTACCCATTATTATAGGCTCCGCAACACCTTCGTAAAGTACCTCAGTGGGACCATACATACTAGTACCTAGTTGTTCTGCTATTTGTGGGTCTTGGATAGGCTGAATATTGCTAAACCCTTTGGATTCAGCTTGTTTTTGCTTAGCTCTAGCTAAAGCTAATGCCCTCTTTTGCTCTAAACTTAATACCTCCATTACATTCCAAATAATCTCTTATCTTCTTCGCTCATAAATTGAAAAACTGGGTCATTTGGATCGAAAGCCGGAGTATCATTATTAGGACTTACGCCACCTTCACCACCGACAAATATAGGATTGTTGGATGCTTCATCGTTGATAAATTTTTCCAACTCAAGATTAATGCTTCTTACGTCGCTTGTTTTAGTTAACAGATCGCTATAGAAGTTATTAACTTTAATTTGCCTATCAGCCATATTTTTAACTGCTTTAAGTATTCGTTTGTTGGACTCTGGGTCTTTAGTTAATCCAGCACTCCAACTAGCAAATGTTGCCATTTCTCTATCAGATATAGCACCTTTTGTTTCCTCTAAGTACTGAAGCATTAATGGCTCAACTTGCGATTTGAATACCTCTTGATCGGATACATCGAAATCAGTTCCTAAGAAAGCATTACCAAATTTCTTTAATTCTAGTTTAACGTTTTCACCGAAACCAGTTTCTAAACCTTTATCTAATAAAGATATACCCTCTTCGGCTTTTAAGCTTCTGGTTCTAGCTAGATTAGCATCACCTATTTTAGGCTGTATACTTGTTTCAAATACACTTTTTTCTATAGCCGGAGATAGTTTTGATGCTTCTACTTCTGCTTCTCTTAACTTAGCTTGAGCCATACCTTGTGCACCCAAGAAATCAAAGAAATTATTTCTGAGGTCTTTATCTCTAGCTAATGCATTGATAGCCTCATCATCAGTTCCTTCTGGCAAATATTGCTTCAACAAAGAGGAAGTCATTTGTTGCTGTTTCTTTTCCTCCTTTTTTGCTTGAAAATTTTGTATACCTTGCTGAATACTACCAGCTAAGTTCACAGCAGCTTGTTGCTCCAAAGCCCCAGCTTGAATTGCGGGGCTTATATCGAGTTGAGATAATTGAATTGGTGATGATCCTCTAAGCATAAATTATCCTCCGAATGTAGGTAATCCAAAGTTTCCGAACGAACTAGGGTTTACTCCAGCGACCGTTGGTGTTTGTCCGCCAAATGTTACTGGTGATGTAGCTCCTCGGCTACCGAAATCCATACCACCTAGTATATTACCGATGCCTCCGATTGTTTGACCTAATATCTGTCCACTCGCCGCAGCTCCTTGAGCTTGTACCGCTCCTTTTCCTAGAAGTATATTAGCTCTTTGAACATCTGCTGCTGAACCTAATGTTGCCGCCATTCCGGGGTCTGTGACTTGTACTCCTAGAGGTGTACTAGCATAAATTCTTTCTTCAGCAGAAGGTGTAAATAAGAAAGCAGATGGGTCCACCATAGCAGCTGTAGCTGATTGTAAGGCTCTTTGACGTGCACCAGCGGCTTCTTGTCTACGTGCTCTCTGTGCGGACTCTCTACCTAGAGCGGCTCTAGCCAATGTAGAAGCATCTCCGACTCTTCCCATTCTTTGCCCTAAGCCTAATGCAGTTTGCTCAGCTGTTCTAGCAGCCTCTGCTCCAAGTGGTCCAGCAGCTTCTGTTGTTAATCTTTCTGCTTCGGCTACATCTAATCCAGCTAGTTTAGCTAATCTTGGGTCTTCTAAAGTTCCTCTAATATCTGCACCTAGTTCACCTAGTAAACCCAACTGGCGTAGCTTAGATTCCTCTTGGATGCCACGGATACCACGAGCTCTTAGTTCTGCTAACTCTTGGAACTGTGGAATAAACTCTCTCTCTGCACCGAGGATAGCTCCCATAGTTTCGGGGCTGTAAATACCAGTTTCGTAAGCTTCTGAAATAATCTCGGAAGGATCTCTTAGTTCTCCGTAAGCTCTTTCTATTGTAGCGGCTGATCTGCCAGCAGCTTTACGAGCAGCCCTAGAA
>Ga0208791_1000438_pt1 | contig 18954 bp, 14 predicted proteins | sample 11_taG_FD_184084 | JGI IMG/M metagenome (GOLD analysis project Ga0208791, IMG submission 184084) | Marine viral communities from the Subarctic Pacific Ocean - 11_ETSP_OMZ_AT15265 metaG (SPAdes) (version 2) | ecosystem: Environmental > Aquatic > Marine > Oceanic | place: Pacific Ocean | collected...
AGGACGATGCTGTTGCTTCTGCTGAGCAGATCAACAAAGTTGAGAACTACCGTGACCCAGACAGCTTTGCTGACATCGTGCGTGGTATGCACCTTTACGGACGCAAGATTCTGCGCCCAGAGGCACTTCTCACAGCACGTTACAACGCTGCCTAAATCACTTAGTCTGTCGGGCTGGTCTCTAACGAGGCTGGCCCTTCAGCACACTTAAAGGTAGGATAACTCTATGGCTACTTACGTATCGCTAGTTAATGAATTACTAAGACGCATGAATGAAGTCACACTTGATACTGCAGGTGATGGCTTTGACACTGTGCGTAATGTTCAAGCTCTAGCTAAGGATGCAGTTAACAGTAGCATTAGACTTATTCTACAGAACGGTCAAGAGTGGCCTTTCCTCAAGACTACATATACACAAACACTTACAGTAGGACAGCGACAGTATGACTTCCCTGCAGACTACTCTAGTGCTGACTGGGATACTTTCTACATCAAGCAATTAGCTTCTCAGAACAATGGCCCACGTAGACTCTCTCCAATCTCTTATGAGTCATACATCCAGAACTTCCGCACGGGTGATGATACAGGTGATACAGTAAACGGCGATGGTGCTCCTGTAACTGTGTATCAAACGTTTGAAGAGAAGTTTGGTGTTACACCTGTGCCTAACGCTGCATACGAGATAGAGTATGTATACTGGTCTTTCCCTGCTGACCTTAGTGTGTATAATGACGTAGCTATTATACCTGATCGCTTCAAGCATGTACTCATTGATGGTGCTATGATGTTTATGATGCGCTTCCGTAGTAATGAGCAAAGTGCTGCGATGCACCAGAATAACTTTGAGGATGGCATTAAGTCCATGCGCCGTGTGTTGATGGATGATGCCATTGCTATTCGTTCTACAGTAGTTACACGAGGTAGTACAACCTCTTTTAGTGGCGGGTACTAATGGCTGACAATCTAGCCTCATTTAAAGTCTTCTGCCAAGGCGGTCTAAACACCAGTCGTGATGTGCTATCACAGGGTGAGACACAGCCGGGTTCAGCTATCTCGTTGATTAACTACGAGCCTGCTGTTACTGGTGGTTATCGCAAGATGAGTGGCTACAGTAACGATTACGGTACAGTACCGGGCTTTGGTGATGTTCTAGGTGTCTGTGTAGCTAATGGTGTGAATGATGGTATCCTTGCAGCACGGTATGATACAGGAAGCACCGATTATCTATATTACTGGAATACTTCTACCTCTGCGTGGGTAACCATTACTACTCCTGCCTCTGTCAATGTCTCTACATATCCTAAAGTACGCTTCTCCCGCTATAACTGGGGAACACCTGAAGTAGTAATTACAGATGGGGTTAACCCTGCCGCAGTCTATGACGGTACAACCTACACTCAGATTACTAATGCCAATGCGCCCAGCGCACCTAAAGTATCCCACACATTTAAGAACCACTTATTCTTAGCAGGTGATGCCACTGAGTCCACTAGCCTGTGGTTTTCTGCACCCTACAGTGAGACTGACTTTGACCCTGCAGATGGCGCTGGTGTTATCAATGTAGGCTTCCCTATTGTCGCAATCAAGTCATTTCGTGACGCATTATACATCTTTGGATCAAACAATATCCGTAAGCTTGTAGGCAACAACATAGCAGACTTTGTACTTGAGGAAGTTACAGATGACTTAGGTTGTTTGGCTACAGACAGTGTGATTGAAATCGGTGGTGATCTACTGTTCTTATCTCAGGATGGTTTGCGTCCTGTAACTGGTACAGATAAGATTGGTGATGTGAATCTTGAAACAGTATCAAAAGACATTCAGTCAGTCTTTACTGATGTAGTCTTTGATGTAGACCTAGACAAACTAGACGCAGTAGTTATCAGACAGAAGACACAGTTCCGATACTTCCTTGGTGCTGCAGATGGTCAGGGTATCATTGGTGGCTTCAGACAGACTCCTAATGGCTTGCAGTTCGAGTATGGTCAGATGCTTGGTGTATTTACTACGTGTGCTACGAGTGGTTACATTGGTCAGAACGAGTTTGTAATACATGGTGATAGCAACGGTAAGGTACACCGCCAAGAGCAAGGTAACTCATTTGACGGTGAGGCTATCTTTAGTGTATTCCAGACGCCCTTCTTTCACATGCAAGACCCAGAGCAACGTAAGGTATTCTACACTGTAGCTACGTACTTACGTTCTGAGGGTGACAATGAACTTATCATGTCTGCTCTTTACGACTACGAAGACGTAGACACTTTGCGTCCTACAAACTTTACACTAACAACACAGGGCGCAGCTGCATACTATAACGAAGCCTTGTATAACAGCACAGCAATCTTTGACGGTAACCCTGCCCCTGTACGGCGCACAAACATTTCAGGTTCAGGTATGTCAGCATCATTTAAATACGTAACCAATGACACCAACGCCTCTCACAGTATCCAAGGCATCGTGGTGACATTCGGAGTAGGAGACAGGTTATAACATGGCAGGTTACACTAGACAGTCAGTAGCAGACATTATCGCTAATGCGGTTATTAAAGCTGCACCAGTAAACGCTGAGTTTAACGCTATTCGTGATGCTTTTAATAACAGCACGGGTCACAAGCATGACGGTACATCTTCTGAGGGTACATATGTTCCGCTCATTGCAGATCTTGATGCTAATAACAAAGTAGTAGTAGACACAACTAACAACCGTATAGGTATCTTTACTGAGGTAAGTGGTTCTGCAGTAGAGCAGCTACGTATTCAGGATGGTGCTATTGTACCTGTAACTGATGATGATATTGACCTTGGTGCTGCAGGCACTGAGTTTAAAGATCTGTACATTGATGGTATTGGTTATATTGACTCTGTAGTTATAACTGGTGGTACTATTGACGGTACTATTATTGGTGCTACTACCCCTGCAGCTGCTGATTTTACTACAATGGACACCACAGGTAACGCATCTGTAGGTGGTACGTTTGGTGTAACTGGCACATCTACCTTCACAGGTGCTATCTCTGCGGGTAGCCTTACTACTACAGGTAATTCCACTCATGCTACTGTAGACATCAACGGAGGTGCTATTGATGGCACTATTATTGGTGCTTCTAGTGCTGCTGCTGGTAGCTTTACAACTGTATCGACATCTGGACAAGCCACACTGGCAACTGCTGACATTAATGGTGGTACTATTGATGGTTCAGTTATTGGTGGTGCAACTCCACAGGCTGTGACAGGTACAACCATCACAGCTAACACGGGCTTCAGTGGTGCGCTCACAGGTAGTGTCACAGGGAATGTAACAGGAAATCTTACAGGTGATGTAACTGGAGATGTAACAGGTGATCTGACTGGGAATGTTACTGCAGCTAGTGGTACTTCCTCATTCACAGATGTGACCATCAATGGCACACTAAATATGAATGCTGGTACGACTGCTACCATCACTAACTTGACTGCACCCTCGAATGACCTTGACGCAGCCACGAAAAAATACGTTGACGATGAAGTAGCTGCACTTGTAGACTCCGCTCCCGGTACTCTGGATACACTGAATGAGCTTGCTGCAGCACTAGGTGACGATGCAGACTTTGCCAACACAATTACAACTAGCATAGCAACCAAGCTACCACTAGCAGGTGGTACAATGACTGGTGCTATTGCTATGGGTACATCTAAGATCACAGGATTAGGTGATCCTACAGCTAATCAGGACGCAGCAACTAAGGCGTACTCTGACACGCAAGACGCTACTAAGCTGAACCTGTCTGGTGGTACAATGACAGGTGCCATTGATATGGGTGCCAACAAAATCACTACAACTTATACGCCTACTAACAATGCCGATTTAACTACTAAGACATACGTTGATGGCATTTTGGGTTCAGGTACAAGTGCTTCTGCTAGTGCTGCTGCTGCTGCTACATCTGAGACTAACGCTGCAACAAGTGAAACTAACGCAGGTAACTCTGCTACTGCTGCTGCAGCTTCGTATGATGACTTTGATGACCGATACCTTGGCTCTAAGTCCTCTGAGCCATCCGTAGACAACGATGGTGATGCACTACTTACAGGTGCTTTGTATTGGGACACTACAAATAATCAACTAAAAATATATACTGGTTCCACTTGGTCTAATGCTGCCTTTACACTAGGCGATGCCCTTACAAGTGTTGTAGAAGATACTACTCCCCAATTAGGTGGTAACTTAGATAGTAACGGTAACGATATACTATTCGGAGACAACGACAAAGCCATCTTCGGTGCTGGGTCTGACCTCAGTATTTACCATGATGGGTCTGCTAGTTATATCCACGATAATGGCGTAGGCTCTCTTAAAGTTAGAGCTGATCAGCTTCGCATTGAAAGTGCAGATGGCAGTGAAACTTTAGCTGTATTCAATCAAAACAGCGATGTATTCTTACGTCACGATAATACAACACGCCTAACCACCACCAGCACAGGCGTAGACATCACGGGTACTTTGACGAGCGATGGGCTGACTGTGGCTCAAGGCAGTGGCGCAAACATATTACTTGAGTCAACTACAACTGGGGCAACCACAGGTGATATTTTTGGTGAAATTGAGTTTAAAACTAATGACTCAAACAGTGCAGGTGTAAAAGGTAAGATTGACTCGTACAGTGAAGGGGCGGTTGGAAACGGAGCTTTACGTTTATTTACTGGTGATACCACTGGTTTATATCAACGTATGAACATAGCCTCCACAGGCGACATCTCCTTCTACGAGGACACAGGCACCACGCCAAAGTTCTTCTGGGATGCGAGTGCGGAGAGCTTGGGGATTGGCACGAGTTCCGTAAATGGCGCACTACATGTACAAGCTAATCCAACAGCAGAGTTTTCTTTATGGGGCGGCGGTGGTTCTTATGGTCGCAGCAAGTTTAACATTCAATCCGTTGATGATGGGACATCTGTAGGTAAGTTTCAAATAACAACAGAAAGCACTGTTCCCTCTAATCCTGAATTGGTCACAATTACTAATGCAGGTAACGTGGGGATTGGCGAAGCATCACCTTCTGTATCACTAGACATTAATGCTACTGACGCAGTTCAGATGCCATTAGGTACAGACGCACAGCGCCCTTCATCCCCTGCAAACGGTATGATACGTTACAGCACCACATCAGGTAGCTTTGAGGGATATCAAGCAGGTGCATGGGCAGCTATCGGTGGTGGTGGTGACGTAGGCGCACCAACGTTGTCAGGCTCTAGCTCTGCTAACGAGTTTAGTAACACTACAGTGACTATCACCGACTATGACTCTGCTTTGATCTACAGAGTAAGCGTGACAGGCGGTAGTTATACACGATCAGGTGGTACAATTACTTGGACACTTCCCGGTGTAACGACAGACACGATTCACTACATGACAGTGAATGCAATAGATAACGGCGTAACTTCGCCAGATGCTGAGTGGGATATAGACGTACTTAACGTGCCTCTGACAGGCGACACAGGTATTCAGATCACAGACTTCTCATCTAATACATCGAACACAGGCTGGAGCGTATAACAATGAAAGCTACTCAAGACAACGCTGAATGGTTCAGCAACACTTATAAGCAGGGTACTTCAGAGGATAACTGGGCGGCAGTCAAGGCTACTGTCAGATCCCCAAAAATACCGCTTGTAGTTGAAAGTGCTACAACTACGTCAGCTACTGTACATGCTCCGTATGTCCCCCCAGGCGCAACAGCAGACTATGTTCTTTACAACCCGACAGACGGGCATGTACCTTACACGGTCTCCGTCAATAACAACGTAGCTAGTACCCTTAGTAATGACAATTTTGTAGTGCAAAATAATAGCTCTCAGGCTACATACTTGGATGGGGTTGAAGACGCTGGTTGTGGAATCTTTACACCAGATGGAAGTTTTGCATACTTCAAGTCCTACACGGGAGGATTCTGGTATAAGATTTCTCTATCTAATCCTTTCAAGATAGCTGATGCTACTAACACGTTGTCTAGTACTTTTTTGCTTACCACTCTGGCTTCTGAAGATAATAACCAAAATATGATGGTTTCTTACGCTGCCGGAGGTAATTACATTTACTTGTGGGGTAAGGGTAAAGTGGTAGCCCGTTACACTTTAACGACTCCTTACTTAATGGAAACAGCGACTGACCTTCAAACCTATGATCTTACGTCATTTATTACTAGTGCTTTAACTAGTTCCGGCTACCTATCCAATTCAGGTTTTGTTGGGTTCAAAGTAAGTGCTGATGGTACTAAAGGTATGGCTGCTTTCAAGAGATGGAACTCAACAGACGGTAATGAACGGTTTAACTACACCTTTCAAGGCTTTGAGCTATCAGCACCTTTTGACCTAAGCACCCTTACTGTTACAAGTCAGGGAAACCCTTTTAGTTATGATGGTAATGGACAGTTTATCAACGCTATCTCTTTTTCTGAGTCAGGAGATTACGTTCTTGGTTTTGCAGGCCCTTATACTTCAAATCAATATTTACGTTCCTACTATCTTAGCACTCCTTGGGATGTTAGTGCTGCTAGCAATATAACAAGTGAATACATCAACACTTTTTGGACTAGTTCTAACTTCTACAGTGACCAATTTTCTTTCCTCTGGAACCCTGTTGATGATCACCTTTACGCTACTAGCGACCAGGGCAGTCACTATTACGATATGAGTGGTTCAGGGATGCCATCCACAGGTAACCCTTACCCTACAGCTACTCTGGACTACACAGGTGCAGGACTTACAGTAGCACCTACTGTTATCTATGAGGACAGCGTTACGTCTAGCGACATCAAAGTTGCGCAGATTACTCGTGCAGATGCAGATCAGGATGGTATGCCTTTAGCTATCTCTAGTTCTAGTACCTCTACAAGTCTGTCTGTTTTTCCTCCTATGGATTACCAAGGAAGTACAGCACTTAACAACAAAAAGGTAAGTGTAGACGGTTTAGAACTTTCCCTTGGCACCCCTACTTTTAGTGATAACCAGATCAATGTAGTTAGCACAGAGACCAGTGCTCAGTCTATTACAAACAGAGCTGCGGGGGTACATTCACACGCTACTTATGAGCAGTTAGTGAACCTAGATGACCCTGCTACTAGAGCACCCGGAGCCGCTAATTCTTGGTCTCAAAGTTGCGGCATAGACTTTGACAATACAGGTACTCGTTTCTTCTATAGTGGTTATGCCCAATCAGGTTCCGTCAATTTTGGTGCTGACATAGGTACTGCTGTAGTCCGTCCCATTGTAGAGTATTCTTTAACAACCCCGTGGGACTTATCAACTGCTACACGTTTTAGGGCTTTTGACGGAGAAGACCACTTCAAGACAGGTGCTCCAAACGCAAACGCCGTTAGTTACTACGCTAATGATTTTAAGTTTAATGCGGATGGTACTAAGTTTTATACTCTTAACTTAGACTCTAGCCCTAGGGTTAGCTGGATGTGGGAGTACGATCTCAGCACACCTTTTGACCTCACTACTATTAGTTTTGTCAGAGAGACATACTTAAACCCCTTTATTAGCAACAATGACGATATTTACTCCTTTGCTATTTCAGATGATGGTAAGTTTATGAAGCTGTACTACTCAAGTGGGTCTGCTGATCTAACTAGTACTACATATTTACAGGGTGCTCTTCTGTCTTTCGGTACACCCTACGATACCTCTACATTAAGTTTTGTTCGGTTTCTTGGCTCCAGACAATACAAGAAAAGTTTTACTGGAGACTCTACATATGGCTACGTTTCATACGGCGTAGAGTATCCAAACAATTCAGCTCCCCGTTACAATGTTTACTATGTCTCTACTATAAGTGGTAATGGCAACAACACGGCAAGCTCTAGTGATGTACTCGATATGTCTCAGATGGAAGGGTTTAATGATGGGATGTGGGGTAACACTATGATAGGTAAGACCATTGTTGTAGACGGTGGAACTAAGATGTACATCCATCTACCTGAATTACATTCTGTAGCTATGTTTACTGGACCTTTCGGTAACTTCAGAGACATGTATACAGTGGACAGCACTTCATTGAGTCTTTCAGATCAACCTAGACAGGTTGAGTTTACTGTGCCTGCTTCCTTTACTTCTATGGGTAGTACCTCTCTTTCGTCTAATACTAACTTATACAAAGAATACGCAACTCCGGAGGTATCTATTGATGCTGAGGCACTCAAGTTTAAAATCGAAGGTGACACAGGAGCTACCGTCATACGCTTCAATGCAGACCTTTTCACGTAAGGAAAAACCATGCTAGTTAAAACAAAGTATAGCCCTCAGCCTGACATGGTTAAATGGAAGTACGAGTATGTTGCCGATTCTGTAGAGGGACGCAAAGCTCGTAAGATGGACACCATTGATGCGGCTGTTGTGACTGTTAGTGACATCCCCTTTGATGCGGATGAGAAGAGCATGGATCGCATGGCCCGTGTTGTTGCATCAGCTTATGGCGCAGCACTACAGGATATTGCTTCAGGCACGGCTGCACAGACTTCTTGTACTACTGCGCTTGACGCTACTGTAAGCTGGAGGTGTGCAGACGATGTTACCAGAAGTGTTACTGTCTCTACTCTTGTAGATGCCCTTGATGCAGCTAAAGACGCTATGGCTTCTAACTGGCTCTAATGCTTTGTGTCCTTGCGTTTATTTCGTTTAACCACGCTTGGACACAGAGTGGAAACCGACTGTTTCAGTATTGTTACTACGACTGTGGATTGACTAAGAACGGTACGTGGTACGACAGGGTGTACAGAGTGAGTTACAACTACATATGCCCTGTAGAAATTAAGTTTAAGTAGAGGTTAGTGAAGCTATGGAAAACATTAAACTTCCTATTGCTCTTGTTGCAGCTATGGCTGTCCAGCTTGCAGGTGGTGTATGGTGGGTGTCTCAGCAGGCTGCTACTATTGCAAGCTTAGAGGAGACTGTCAGTCAGCTTGGCTCACGTATGGCTATTGAGGATAACATTAACCTTAAGCGTGACGTTGAAGGCAATGGCGTAGAGATACAGTACGTATGGAGTGACATAGAAGAGTTATGGGATGAGCTTGCCTCTATGACCTTAGCTATCAATGAGATCAATAAGCTCAAGCAACGCATAGCCGTTATGGAAAGTGAACTACGATACATCAATAGAGATCATAGGGACATGACTAAGTAAGATGATTGAAGTATTAGCTCTTGCAAGTGCAGTAAGTACAGTCGCTGGTAGTATCAGTAGTGCGGTAAAGGCGGGTAAAGATGTAAACAGTCTTATGCCTGCTTTTGGTAAGCTTGCTAATCTTGAGGCAGAGATTGGTGTTGCAGAGAAGGGTAGACACAAAGGACCACTAGGCCGTTTAACATCTACAGAAGAAGAAGGCTTTGCAATTGCTCAAGCAAAGATGAAGCATAAAGAAGTTACGGATGAACTCCGCTCTATATGTCAGCTGTATGGACCTCCAGGTATGTGGGATAGTGTAGTGCATGAGCAAGCACGAGCACGTAAAAGACGCAAGGATGCACTTGAGGCTGAGGCTGCAAAGAGAGATAAGATCTTCTATGCTCTTACAATAGTAGCTGCTATCGTTATCTTTGCATTAGGCAGTGCAGGTCTAATCTGGGGCGCTGCTATACTAGCTCAAGAGATAAAGTAAACACTGTTAGGTATTGACAAACACACTACTAGATGTTATAACTCAAATATCCTTTACTCAATAATTATAGGCACTAAAGAGCATGGGTCAAACAACAATCACAAATGAAGAACTTGAAGCTATGCTTGACCGTGCAGCCCGTAAGGGTGCGAAGGAGGCATTGGCTTCTATTGGCTTGCTTGATGACTCCGCACAGAAAGATATTACTGAGATGCGCAGCTTGTTAGAGGCTTGGCGTGACACTCGTAAGTCTATTTGGAATACAGTAACAAAAGTAATAACAGTCTCTGTGCTCACCTTTATAGCGGGTGCAGTATGGATGAACTTAAATAAGTAAGGACTAAAGGCATGTCAGTAGTTACGGTAGAAGAACAAAAACCAGAGCTTGTTGGTCAGGCTGTAATGGCAGGGCAAGACGCTGATATAGATGCAGAAGCTGCGGCTGCAGGCTTCTATGTCAATGACGATGGCGCTTGGGAGCTAGCAAACGATGGGAACCCTGTTACCCTAAAGCATACGGATAACCCTAGCATTAAGGTTGATGTTTCCAATGCGACTGCACAGGATAAAGCTGATATTGAAAGAGCAGCTGAATTACAGTTCTTAGCTAGTACTACAGGTCACAGTCAGGGTGCCGAGTTAGCTGCCATTAAAGAACGACTAGGTATACCAAAAGGTCGAGACATTGTACTAACAGACATACTTTTTGAGGCTGGTTATGATGCTAACAGCCCCGAGACTTTCTATGATGAAGTAGGGGGTTATCAAGGCTCTGATCCCGGCATTAAGATTCTGATAGATCGTTTAGGTGACAAGCCTACAGATCAGGAGATAATAGACGCAGGTTTAGATCCTAATGTATATAAAACAGTAACTAGTAACACCGCTGCTGCTGCTTACGTAGAGCAAAAACTTAAAGAGCAAGGCATTGATCCAAGTGCAACATCTGCTGTACAGTTTTCAAGTCAGAATTATATAGGCGGAGGCGGAGGCGGAGGTGCAGGGGCTTCAATCCAAGACGTAAGAGACAACTTCGATATCCTTGCAGGTAAGACAGCTGAGGATAAAAATACCAATGAATATAGATTGGATATGCTAGAGTGGGATCTTATTAAACAAAAGAAGAAAAAGGATCCTATACTTGAAGTCCCTGGTAATAGCTATGATGGTAGGTACAGCACGATGCCTGACTTTAGTGTTGTACCTGGGGGTGCTCCTGTTGCCGCTCAAGCTGTACCTCAGGCAGTTACGCAACAAGTCATCCCTCCCTCTTACTACAACCAACCTCAAATAGCAGCTAATACTTCTATTAGTAACGAAGAAGCTGGTACATTCAGTAAGCCCCTACAGACAGCAGGACTTAGTGCTGTGCCTACTACAGCTTCGTACAAGACACACTACGCTGGTACACCTGGATTGGTGGACGCTACTCTTACAGCCCCTGTTGCTGGAGGTGTACAACAGGTTATCTATGGCAATGACTTAGGACAGAGAATTACTGTAACAGAAGTCAATGGTAGTCCCACTACCTACTACCCACCAGGTTTCAAACGTCTAGGTACTGTTCAGGAGTTAGCACAACAGCAACAAACGGAAGCTCAAAACATGGCTCAGGGTGGCGCTGTACGTGGTTACGCTGCAGGTGGACAGCCGCAAGACCCTATGCTTGAAGCTAAGTTCCGTATTGCTAGTATGAATGGCTATAGTGGCCCTAAAACTAATGCGTCCCTTGATTCTTTTGCTAAGGCTAGTCCTAACATGACAGCAAAGTTTAGAGATATTGGAGTGGCTGTGGCTAAGGGTGGTTACATCCGTAGAGGATTCTCTGGGGGCGGTCTGCCTACAGACCTACGTAAAGATGAAGCCACGGGTTTGTATCTAACGGGAGCAGGTGATACCACTGCTACTTATGAAGTACCAGAAGGATTTGACTATGAGGCTTATCAGGCAGACCCTACAGGCTACACAGTAGCCAGTACCACAGAGGAAACCGTTGTAGATGCAACGCCTCCCAATACTTTAGGGCTGACTAAAGAAGACCTAGGTCAAATGATGCGGGGTGCAGTAACACAGACTATGCAGCCTATTCAGGCTCCTGTATCCTATATTCAACCTCAGGCCGCTGACTTTATACCTGTAGACGCTGGGCAAGCTTTGCCTATTGCACCTTATGCTGAATCTGCTACGGTACAGACCGTACAACAAGCTAATCAGCAAGCTACCCCTACGGCACAGACTGTAGACTTTACTCCTGCATACCAGAAAGTACAGGCTGAGACTTCTGACTTAACTGCAGCACAGGGGCAAGTAGCACCAGAAGCTCAGGTAACAGCTGCACAACAGCAAACCTCTGCTGTAACAGGTATGCAGGCTGCTCAGGGTACTGCTACTATGGTTGATGCCCCAGCTGCACGTGAGATCCAAGCAGGTGAGATTATCTCTGGTGTAGCTGATGCAGAGAAAGCTGCACTCTTTAATGAACAGATCCAAGCCGCTACTGCTACACCCTCTAAGCAGGCTACTGTAGCAGGCCAGCTAGAAGGTCTTATGCAGCAGTTTGAGGGTGGTAACACTCCTGCATGGGCTGCAGGCTCTATGCGTACTGCTATGGCTACCCTCTCTGCTCGTGGCTTAGGTGCGTCTAGCCTTGCTGGTCAGGCTGTTATCCAAGCTACAATGGAAGCTGCACTTCCTATTGCTCAGATGGATGCACAAGTACAGGCTCAGTTTGAAGGTCAGAACCTGTCTAACCGTCAGCAACGTGCTATGCTTGCTGCACAACAACGTGCTACTTTCCTTGGCATGGAGTTTGACCAAGCCTTCCAAGCACGTGTACAAAACTCAGCACGTATTGGTGATATTGCTAATATGAACTTCACTGCTGAACAGCAGATAGCTCTTGAAAACTCTCGTGCAGCTAACACCATGAACCTGAGTAATCTCAATAACCGTCAGGCTATGGTTATGGCTGAGGCTTCTGCATTGTCACAACTTGATACGCAGAACCTTAACAACCGTCAACAGGCTGCTGTACAGAATGCTCAGAGCTTTATGCAGATGGATATGGCTAACTTGTCTAATGAGCAACAGACTGCTATGTTTAAGTCACAGCAGAACATTCAAGCTCTGTTCACAGATCAGGCTGCAGAGAATGCAGGTAAACAGTTTAACGCTTCTAGTCAGAACCAGACAGACCAGTACTTCGCTAACCTTCGTAGCCAGACATCACAGTTTAACGCATCTCAGCAGAACGCTATGGATCAGTTTAACGTGAATAGCGTTAATGCTCTACGTGAGTTTAACTCTGAGATACAACAACAGCGTGACTTGTTTAACGCACAGAATGGTCTTGTGATAGCACAGTCTAATGCTCAGTGGCGGCAGAGTTTATCTACACTAAACACAGCTGCACAGAACCAGAGTAACTCTGACTTCGCTAAGACTATGAATGCTTTGACTTCAGCTAACATGGATCAGATATGGCAACGTGAGCGTGATATTATGAGTTACGCATTTCAACAAGAAAACAATAACGCTGACAGGGCTACGAGTATTGCACTTCAAGTCATGCAAAACGAAGCCGCCGCCACAACAGCAGCAGCCCAAAAAAGCTCTGCGTTTTCTACAGCGGCGGGTGCTATTATTAGTGCAATGATATAAACATAGGTTAATAAAATGGCAGACTTTAAATATAAGATTGACTGGGTTCCTGACTCTAAGAAACTACGTGAGACAGTAACACCAGATGTAGAACCCCAAGGCATTGCTTCACGCCCTGCTCCTGCCCAAGACAAAAAAGAAGACATGGACTTCTATACTAAGATGTATGAGATAATGTCTGCTTACTTTGATACGGATGAAGAAGCTGAGCAAGTTTTGTCTAGCAAGAAGCCAGATGCTGATAAAGCTAAGAAGAGTACGATGGAGGAATATGGAAAGCTGTTTATGTACGCTACTGATCCTCAAGAATCAGCGCCTGTGTCGGAAGACCCTGATCGACAGTTCTCAGGTTCAGGTGTATCTATAGAGGATCGCTTCCCTGAGACTAACCTTTCAGATACTATAGCAGACGAGTCTACGGCTCCTCTAAGTGAGGTAGACCCTGAACGTAGGGCTGATGAGGAGTTCTTACGGACAGGTGAGCTTCCTGCTGCAGAAACGACTGAAGGGCTTATGAGTCCTAGGTTTGATACTAAAGGCGATACAGGTCTCACAACTTTTTATGAAGATATAGGAAAGAAAGCAGAGTCTGACCACGGCTCTACTCCCGTAGCTACAAAGGATGCAAGGGAAACCAAGGAGTATATAAACGGTAAACTCAACCCTAATTACATAGCAAACGAAGACGATCGTAGTAAAGATGTAGGCTACGGTCATAAAGTTACTGCTGCAGAAGAGGCATCTGGTAAAATACGAGGTGTTACATTTAAGAATGATGACGGTACTTATAAAGAGCTTACAGAAGAAGACAAGATAACAATACTTAATGCTGATATGCAGGCGCACAAAGAAGCGGCATTAGATAACGGATGGGAAACCAAGCTATCTAACATAGGTACTTCTTGGAACGAGTTAGACCCTTCCTATCAAAGAGCCTTAACATCTTTAGCATATAATGTGGGTGGAAAGAAGGCAGGCGAGGACTGGACAGCTGTATTAAAAGCCGCTAAAGATAGAGACGTTGTAGACTTTGCAAGGCATCTAAGAAGAAAAGACGCTGGTAGGTACACTGCTGGTATGGATAATCGTGTGATTAAGGAGCTTAAGTTTGCTGGGCTTATTGATAAACGAAGCGAAGTATCTAGCGTCCTACCTCTAGCAACCGCTGGTTCGGGAATACCTAACTAATGTTTGGTCTCCCCCTAGAACTTATCACAATGCTCTTCTCTACCGTGCTAGGTGGGGTTATGTCTATGATAGGACAGAACGCTAAGAACAAAGCAGAGCAACAGAGAATACTTCTTGGCGGTGTAACAGAAGCACGTAACGCTGGCAAGACAGACAAGCACTTCGCATGGACTCGTAGGCTTATAGCATTATCGTCAATCTTTGCTATTATAGTCTTGCCAAAGCTAGTTGCTGTATGGTATCCTGAGGTCAGCGTTATCGTAGGTTACACTGAAGTACACGGTGGCTTATTTAACTGGCTGTTTGGTGGTGACGGTACAGTACAATGGCAGGCAGCACGTGGCTTTGTAATTACACCCCTCGACACACACATTGTATCAGCTATTGTAGGTCTCTACTTCGGCGCTGGATTCACTAAGTAAGGTAAAATATTATGGTATCCCTTTTAGACGCCCCTATTCCTGGTCAGTCCCTGACAGATCAACCTAAGAACTGGCCTTGGGAAAACCCACCAGAGATGGCTGACCCAGAGGAAGCTACACAGTATTACATCAATAAGCTTGCTGATGAAGAGATTATGGATGATCTGTCTGTGTTGCTGGGAAGTGACATGCCTGTGGCTCCTTTCGTTAAGACACTCCTTACTATGGGTGTTATGAATGGGTTACACTCTATTGATGTGAGCATGATTATTGCTCCTGTTATCCATGCCTTTATTAAGGCTGCTATGACAAGCTACGGTATCGAAGTACGTGATGACATTGGTGATCCTGAGGAAGAGCTTAAAGAGCGAGAGAAGCAGCGCTTACAGACCGCTATTACTATGGCTATGGCTGATGCTGAAGACAAGGGTGCTTCGGATGAAGACCCAGGAGTAGCTTTACTAGCAGAGATGCAGAACACTACAGGAAAGCCTCAAGTAGAGATGCCTGAAGATGACTTGAATATGAACATGGAAGTAAGCGAACCAGATGCTGAACCTATGGGTCTTATGGCGAAGGGAGCTTAAGATATGAGTTTTGATTGGATGTCGTTTGCTACAGGCTTTATGGAACATAGGGCTGCAGATATTAAAGAGAAGAAGAAAGAGGCTCGTGCTTATAAAACAAAGCAGGAAGATCAGGCTGAAGCTAATACTTCTAAAGTAACTAATCGAACCTCTACCGTTAACAAGGTTCTAGGTCTTACTAAAATGTTAGAGAGTAACGGAGCTACAAAAGAACAGATACAGGCTGCTATTGCTAGTGGTGCAAACGGTATTGCTACTTTTGCTGAGAAGGTAGCCGCTGCAGTTGAGGCCAATGGTGGTAGACCCCTTGGTACTGCTGATATTGATACCATTATTCGCTTACCTAGTGACTTCACGCCTATGGATATAAGTACACAAGAGTTTGTAGAGCGTTCCTTTGGTGCTTATAGAGCAGATAAGAAACCAATAGCAGAGCCAGAGATTAGTTTCTGGGATCGCTTAACTGGTGACGCTGCTATGCAACAGGCTAAGTATAAGCTAGGAACAGAAACAGTATCAGAAGGTATGACTGCCTCAGAGATTAATGCTATTGCAAGACAGTCGGATTACGAGGCTCTTATACCATCTACCTTTGCTACATTCTCAGACTTTAAAAGGTTTGGTGCTGCTGAACGTGCAGGTATAGAAGAGTTATTACTTGAGAAGACAGCGTTTCTTGAAAGCATGGACCCTGAATACCAAGCTGCTGCTGCTACTATAAAGGCTAATCCAAACCCTGTGATACAGGAAGACATAGAAGATAAAAAGGCTGCTATGGAAGTTGTAAGGCGTAAGAAACAAGAGAGCTTTGGCTCTATCTTTGAAGATGCTATTACACAATATGGCACAGGTGCTGTAACAGGTCTGGGTGATCTCATGACTACATACATGGGAGAAGACTACGTAAAGACACTAATGTCGGATGTAGCACCCGCTGTATCTGAAGACACGGGTCAAGGCGTAGAAGCTACTATAGAAAATGGGGGTGGTACTGTAGAAACAGAGGGTAATGTAACATCCATGTCACACCCAAGCGTGTTAGCTGATCCAGACACAGGCGAAGCTCTTGTAGTAGAGTTTACCATGGATGAGAATAATACTGTTGTGTCTGCTCTTGCAGCGGGTCAGACGTTTGATGGAGAGGATGCTCAGCTAATCTACAACAGCTTTGAGAGTTTTGTTCCTTCTGGCACTGTTAAACGTAGTGGATTATCTGAGCCAGTAATGGACGTACTACCAGAAAGCGTGACTAGCCTAGATGTTACACGTGAAGAGTGGGAGAATATGAGCCGTGCTGAACGTCAGAGTAGAGGGCTTCCCGTAAGTGTTTTCGGTGGTATGACTGAGACATTTGCTACGCCTGAGGGTTTGAGCATGATTGAACTAAAACGTGAAGCCAGCCCTGAAGCGTACTATAAACTTAAGATTGCAGGTATGCCTAATACGTTTAAAGTGAAAGGCTCTGACTTAGCACTTATTCCAGATCAAGCTATGGTAGCTGAGCAAGCAGGCTTCTCTATCTCTGAGTTTGATGCTAATGACGATCTACCCTCTAAAACATTCTCAGCAAGTCGCTTAGAGCGTATGTTTGGTGAAGGTGCTAAGATGCCTATTACTGTAACGGGTGGTGAAGAAGTAGATGAAGGTGTTACGACATCTCCACGTCCCAAAGAGAGACCTGACAGACGTAGCGTAAGAGAGAAAGCTATTGAGAAGTTTGGCCTTACTATGGATGACATTGAAGAGGCTATGGATAAGGGAGAGGTTACTGAGTCTGATCTACAACTGTTGGTTGATTCTGGTGAAGATATGTACGAATACGTAAAAGAAAACATCGACCCTAGTGCAGATGAAACTCAGTATTATCAACTACTGGCTAACTGGGCAAATGAGAACCGAAAGATTCTACCAGCCAACCTAAACTTCCTTGTGTTTCAGCTAAAAAAGGTAATGTCAGATGAGTGAATCTCTGCAGAACTTCTTAGGTAAGTACAGCACATCTAATGCCAGTGTTATAAATCAAACAGATGACATCCTAAGAACAGAAGAAATAGAAGAGCCTGATGATGCAGGTGACGCTAATGCTTTCCTTAGTAAATACTCTGTGTCTAAACGTAAGGAAATGGAAGAGTCTGACACTGCAGTCGATATGGGTGCTAAGCTTAAGAAGAAAGACTTTCTTAAACCTCAGAACCTTTCAGTCATACGTGATTATATGATCTCTCGTAAGGGTGTGGACTACAAGAACAAAGACGGTGACACTGTTGTCGAAGACTTTGTTGACCACATGCGTAGTTTCAACGCTAACCTTATCTCTACTGGAGGTGAGGTACGCCACATAACTAATGCTAAAGAAGAAGATAAGATAAAAGCACGTGAAGCCTACCAGTTGTATGACCAGCTAGGTAACGTGTTTGTTAATGATGGCTTCTTTGGTGCGGTAGACGGTGTTAAGGATTACATTCTAGCAGCAGCTACAGATCCATCTAACTACATTGGCCTGCTCACTGGTGGTATAGGTAAAGCTGCGTCTTTGGGTATTACTCAAGGTGGTAAGGAGCTAGTCAAATATGCAGCAATTGAGGCTGGACAGAAGGCTATCAAGTCTGGTGCTACACGTGAGTTAGCACAGAAGGCTTCTAGGGAAGCAGCAGAGCGTGTGGCCCAGCGCCTGACAGAGAGAGGTGTTACTGGTACTGCAGCTAAAGCTTTGCGTGAGCGTATAGCTAAACGAGAGCAACAGAACTTCTTATTTAATGCTAAGAAGAAAGCACAGAAAGAGTTTCTTACTGAGAGAGGCAAGGCTGCTAACAAGAAGAGCCTTATTGCTACAACGGCTATTGATGCTACCTTTGCTGTGTTACATGACAATCAGATTCAGAACGTAATGCTGGATGTAGGTGCTCAAGAGGAGTACAGCGTACTGCAGACAGGGTTTAGTTCTTTGTTTGGAGCAGTAGGCGGTGGCGCTCAGCTTGTAGGTGGTAAGTTTAAAGGTGCTAGCGGTCTAAGTGATGTAGATTTACAACTACGTAAGGCTAAGCGTAATGCTGAGCTAGACGCAGACATCGAAGCTGCTACTCTTATTGCCCTGCCTAAGAAAGCAGTTAGTCGTGTAACTAAACACATCAATAAGACACTAGACAGCTGGGAATCTAAGTGGAAGCGTGGTGATAACCTGTTCCAGACTTCTATGATGCCCGCTGAGTTGTTGCACGATATTATGTTAGGTCCAGATGGAAAGGGTGGTTTAGCTAAAGTCTTTGCTGACAATGGCATGAAGCTCAACAAGAACCTGCGTATAACAGATGTTATGACTAATGTGCTAAAGCAGGTTCCCCAAGAGCAACTACAAAGTATTTCTAAGCGTATGCAGCCTCTCGCAGGTTATACCCTAGGCGAAACAACAAACATTGCACAAGAGCTTGGTGACTTAATTGCATCCAAAGTGCGTAATGGT
>Ga0208791_1000441_pt1 | contig 18879 bp, 26 predicted proteins | sample 11_taG_FD_184084 | JGI IMG/M metagenome (GOLD analysis project Ga0208791, IMG submission 184084) | Marine viral communities from the Subarctic Pacific Ocean - 11_ETSP_OMZ_AT15265 metaG (SPAdes) (version 2) | ecosystem: Environmental > Aquatic > Marine > Oceanic | place: Pacific Ocean | collected...
CGTCATAAGTCGTTGATACTGAACGAGTTACAACGATGCCCCCGCCGCACCGTCATAAGTCGTTGATAATGAACGAGTTACAGAGTCTCCGTGGAACATTTTGTTCCACAAAAAAAAGTGATAAAAGAGCAAAATAATCCTTGCGCTTTCTGAGAATTATACTATAATATAGCCAAGCAAGTGAGAAAAAGACAGCTTGCGAAACACTAAAAAAATAATACTATGGAAAAACAAAAAACAGTAACAATTTCTCTCAAAGAATATATATCTCTAAAAAACGCTGAAGCTTTCTTAGCCGCCTTAGAAGAAAACGGAGTCGATAATTGGAGTGGCTATTCTGAATCAATAGATATTTGTGAAAGCGGCGTGTTTCTCGGAGATTCGCTTACGAGGCTTGAAGCCGCCGAACTAGAGCGGCGGATGCGAAGCCGTTGATATCCGCGAAGGTTAAAATGAACTCTAATATAATAATAGTATGTTCACAGTAGAAGTAAAAGATCACCAAGACACTTGGAAAGAGGTTGACTCTGGAGAAACCTTTGATGAGGTTCACTGTACTGCGATCATGTTCATTCCTGAATGGGGAGAGGATAGTGTGAGGATCAAGCGGGATGGGAAAGAGATGTAACGTTAACAAAGGGGGGGGGACAAAGTGCAATCATAAGTGGTTGATTTACAATAAGTTATGAAAAAAGTGCATTTTTATGCATTTTTTTGTTTACAAACCGCTGTTTTTGTGGTATAATATATTCAGAAAGGTAAGGAAACCAACTATATTATGAAAGAACTAACACCACAGACAAAATGGACTAAGTATTCCTTTGATGAAATTAAGGAATTAGCTGAAGATGATGATATCATCATCCGTAATGAAGATGAACTATTGAACTATCTTAAAGAGCGAAGAGACAATTTTGTTGAGTGTCTTGGAGATAATCAATATGATGTGCTATTCGCATAAAGGAAACACTGATATAATATAAGTATGAAAGAAAATAGATTAGAAGGCGACACTCACGAAGCAGTCGGATTCAGCGACTTGTTAGCTTTGTTGCATATCCAGCCTAGGAAGGGAGGTCACATAGTTATCGAGGGGCATCCAGACGACGAAGAAGAATACCTACACATGTCCGAGGTTAAGAAGATAATTAAACATCTTTCGAGCCGTGATGTTACCGAAACAGATTTCGGGAACATGCCACACCCGCCACGCCATTAAACAACATTATGAAAGACACGAAAACAGACAACATGGAAAATAAACAGCCAAGCGGCAAGCTGTCGGATTCAGCGGCTTATTCCTTAAATTATGACTCCGCAGAGGATGTGTGCAAATCTAACCCTGATGACTGCTACGCCTGTGACGAGGGCGACATATGCCCTAACTGTGGGTGCGACCTGTGGGATGTGTTCTACTTATTCGGAATTTACAGATGCGACGAGTGCATCAACCTTCTGGATTATTAGCGAACGACTAATAACATATAATAAGATGATAAAGATGAAAGCACTAATTAAGACCCAGTACAAAGAATGGTACGGTTGCGAAGACAACGTAGGCGATGAAGACTATGGCCGGTATAAGAACAAAGGCGGCCACAACTTCGTTATCGATATCGATAGCCACACTCTTCTTTATAATGAAGAGGCTGTTATTGAAGCCTTCCACAAGAAGTACAATAGAATCGGCGATTGGACGAGGTGTGAAGTGCTGGAGATTGAGGCCTGTTATTACGAGCCAGAACAAATTACTTTGGAACTCTAAATTATGTACGATATTAAAGATACTCTTATGTTTCTTCTCCGCTTTATTATTGCAGGAGGAGTTCTTCTTACTCTAGCAGTCATTAGTTCAGAAGGATTTGCTGACGCGTTGGTTAGAATGTTGCCATTTTAAGGAACACCTATATAGTAATGAATACAGTAATGTGCGGATGCGGTAATCCGGTAGAATCAGCGAGGGTTGAACTTAATCTTAAAAGGTGCAAAAAGTGTGCCTTTAGTAATGATGTAGAAAGACCGAAAGGTGTAATGATTTATAGCGGAAAGGTAGGAGGAGAGATTGAGATTCATTCTGCCGAGGCTTGGAAAGAAAAGAAAAGGTATTATGTGCCATCTGGATCTAGGAGCTGTGTTAAGAATTTTAGCCGTAATATATGTAGTTAGTATGCATTTTATGGTGTACAAACCGCTGTTTTTGTGGTATAATATATTTGGAAAGGTAAGGAAACCAACTATATTATGAAAGAAAATACGAAAACCCCCGCCGCTAAAATGTGCATTGCGCAATATGATATTGATCGGCTACAGAAAATGCTAGATGACGAACTAGTTAGACGCTCGAAAGCTCTTAATGAGCCTCTAGAGTCTACTCTCGTAAGCCAAGGTTCTAGTTGCACGGTATTTGTGCCAATGGAGATGTGGAAAACCGAGCGCGGTACTACCCTCGTGTCACCGGTGGAGTAGATCTAACCCGACGAAAATTTAAACAAAAAAAATTATGCAAGAGTACGTAGTAAAAGTAAAAGACAACGGTAATATAGAATGGCGTCAAAATGGTAATCTTCATCGGTTAGATGGTCCTGCTATTGAATACGCTAATGGATATAAGGCTTGGTATCAAAATGGTAAGCTTCATCGGTTAGATGGTCCTGCATGCGAATATGCTGATGGATTTAAGGTTTGGTATCAAAATGGAGAGCTTCATCGGTTAGACGGACCTGCTATTGAACGTTCTAATGGCGATAAGGAATGGTTTATTGAAGGTAAAGAACTTACTGAAGAAGAATTTAACAATAGAAATAACAAAGTCGAAGTAACTCTTGAGGACATTGCTAAAGCTATGAACATCGACATTGATAAGCTTCGCATTAAGGAACACTGATATAATAAGATTATGAAAGATAAACGCAAACGTTTTATGGTGGTCGATAACTTAAATGGTAATGTCCTTGCATCCTGTTTAGCTATCGATGAGAAAGAAGCTAGAATTAAGCTTAATTACTTTATCACCACATACCCGAGTTACGATTTAGTTTCTGAAAATATATAATGCCTATGAAAATACTTAAATTCAAAATTGAAGGAGAGATTTATGATCAAGAACTGCCTGATGACATCGCTGAAATGCATATGAAGGATGGTACCTTAAATGATCTTATAATGCAAAATCCTGACCGATTAAAGGGATATATTGAATCTGTTGATCTTTCGCTGAAAAACTCTCCTAACAAAATTGCTGATAATATTATTCATGTCGGTGTTGGTGAAAATGGTAAATTACAAATAAAATGAAAATGACAATTATTACAATTATAAGTATCCTCGCGTTAAACACTGGGTGCAACGAAAGAAATGGTGAAAATTTTATTGGAAATAAAAAACCTCAAACAGTACCGATAGGTGTGTACATTAATCACCAAAAACAGTGGGGAGATCTTATTACTCATGGTTTTTTAGACGATGTCAAAGAGGCTGAAAACGGTGTTAAAGCCGGATTGTGCAAAAGGACTAATAGGTGGTACTCGTATAATTCACCAGAAGGAGGTACGCAAACTATTGGTTATGGCCACAAATTGACGCGGGAAGAAGCTAATTCTGGTAAATTTAGAAAAGGATTATCAAAAAACCAAGCTGAACAACTTCTATTATCAGATCTCAATTTAGCTATAAGCAGACTAAAAATGCCAAACTCAAGATGGAATAGGCTATCTTGGAAGCAGAAATGGCTTTTATTGGATTATCAATTTAATGTTGGAAGTGTTGAGCACAAGTTTCCTAAGTTCACCCATGGAGTGCTGACGGAAAATAAATCGATACTGCTAAAAGAATATCTTCGTACATACAAAAAGAAAAATGGTAAACGTTATTACTTAGGTGATCGTAACAACCGCACATTAAATTTCATAAAAGATAATTTTTAGTATGTACAATTTAGCAAATCTATAGTATAATAATACCATGAAAGTCAAAAAGAGAAAATACCTTCGTTCTGGAAGGCTTGCAGCTCCAGATTTTAAATTTACTGGAGAAGAACCAGAATGGAAAAACAGTAAAAATTTGGATACAACCTTTAACAAGGCGCTCAACTTCTACAACTATTATCTAGATCGGGATGACTATATTCATATCATTTGTGAATATATGAAATCTCGAGGTTATAACAAGGATGAAATTAAATTGATTGAAAGTGTGCCTAAGTCTAATAGTGATGTTGCTACAACAGGTAAAATTTGTAGATGCTTTAACGTTGGAATGCCTGCTGAATTTAGAGATTATTCAACTTATGTGAAAAATAATATTTCTTCTATTATGTCTGATGCAAAGGAACATTTGTATCAAAAGAAATACGATACTACACAAAAGGTTAAGCCCAATGTTCATAGAATCATGCGAGAAAAAGTTCGTAAAGGAGTTTTATTTGAAATTGAATCGGTCTTTGACGAATGGTGTGCCAATCCAAAAGTAAAGATTAAAAAGATATCCGTTTCGTCAATTCTTCGAGCTGAAAACGTACCAGTCTCTTTTATTGGCCCCGTTGCAGATCTGATTAAAGCACAAAAGGAAGAGTTTGATTTAGCGTATAACAAAGAATGCGATCAGTGCGTTGAAGGATATTCATACCTCACAAAGGTTCAGCTTAGAAAAAGAATTGAGGTGTGTGATGATATGTTGAACGAGCTTGTTCTTTACAAATCTGCTAAAAAAGCCACTCGTAAACCTAGAATTAAAAAACCTAAATCCGCAGAAAAACAGGTTTCGAGAATAAAGTACCTACCCGAATCTAAAGAATATTCAGTGTGCTCATGTGATCCTGTTAGGGTTATTGGGTCTGAAATGTTGATCATATTCAATACTAAATATAGAAGAATGACAATGTTCAAATCACAAGGAAGGAATGGACTAACCGTTAAGGGTACAACAATTCAAGATTTTGACGAAAAAGCTTCCTATTCTTTAACACTAAGAAAGCCACAGATTAGCAAACTGCTTCCTATTCTAGTAAGTAAAACAGAAAAACAAATTGAAAAGGAAATAGGCCTTATTAAAACCAAGCGCAAGCCAGCAAAAGGCAGGTGCAATAAAGACACCATACTATTAAGAACAATATGAGTAAAGATAAAAAAATTGTAATTACACCCGCGATAACGAAAGAGCAGTTAAGACTCGAAGTTGAAAGACTTGTTCATCATGACGGTATGAGCTATACAGAATCTATTATTGAAATTTGTGAAAAAAGACAAATCGATCCAGAAGATATTGCTAAGCTTATAAAGCGTGGTCCTCTTAAAAACAAATTAGAGGTTGAAGCGATGGATAGAAACATCATAAAAAGAACAACAACCAAACTATATTAATGTCTAAAAAACTACAATCTTGGTGGAAAAACATAAATGTGTCAGCATATATGTTCGCGTTCATATGGGCAGCAGGTCCTCTTATCTTTTGGCTTCTTGTCTTTCACATTTTTTCAAAAATAATATAAAGACGATAAGAATTCATATATGAGCGGCTATCGAACATACCAAATCTACCAATCTCTTAAATTGCACTTTACGACTGATTACAATGCAGTAAAGTATAATTTCAAAACGGGCACAAAACAAGCAACGTTTGAAAAAAGAAGAGATAGGTACTTCTTTGAAAAGCTTTCTCGGAAGTTTAATGCTGAAACCTTAATCGATTATTTTACTGCAAATCTTATTGAAAATCCAAATGTCTGGATCGGTGATGTAAACGATAAAGTCTATAACGATTATGTTGCACGGCAAGATAAATTAACCTATATGATGAATCAGGATATGAAAACAATGTCCAATAAAGGATATTCTTTTAATGAGCTATGTACAACCTCTGATGACCTATCTTCTAATCCGCTTTTAGAAGCATTAAGAGGTGGCGAGATTAGCACTGAATCTGTCGTTATGGTTGATATACTCGTAAACTTTCTATCGTCTCTAAAGAAGAATCTAAGCGATCCTCTAGGTATAAATACCGATACTATTAACTTATTACAAAAATATAAGCTAATAATGTTGCGTCGACCACTGCCACAAAATAAAATAAAGGAAAAGCTGCTCTTATCTTTTACCACTTAAACTTTGGTAAATAAACGCAATTTAAGTATGTACAAAGAGTAAAATCTATGGTATAATACTTAAGAAACAACAAACAACACACACTGTAATACACTGCAATACGAACAAATAAAAAAATTATGTCATTCGAACAACTAAAACAAAATCGGGATAACGCTATTAGTAAATTGGTAGCCGCATCAACATCAAATAATGAAAAGAAATCATACGGCGACGACCGTGTTTGGAAACCTACTGTCGACAAGGCTGGTAACGGTTATGCCGTAATCCGCTTTTTACCAGCAGGTGGAGGTGAAGATCTTCCATGGGTACGTTATTGGGATCATGGCTTTAAGGGTTCAACTGGCCGCTGGTATATCGAGCGTTCTTTGACTTCTATTGGTCAAAATGATCCTGTTTCTGAACTTAACTCACAACTATGGAATACTGGTCGTGATGAAGATAAGGAAACCGCACGTCAACGTAAGCGTAGACTACACCACGTTTCAAACATCCTTGTTATTTCAGATTCTGCTAATCCAGAAAATGAAGGTAAAGTGTTTCTTTATGAATATGGTAAAAAACTCATGGATAAGATCATGGATGTTATGCAGCCACAGTTTGCTGATGAAACACCAATCAACCCATTTGATTTTTGGAATGGAGCAAACTTTAAACTTAAAATTCGCAATGTTGAAGGATATCGCAATTACGATAAGTCAGAGTTTGATGCATCTACAAAACTATACGATGGTGATGAAACTCGACTAGAGGAAATCTATAATAACCTATACAAATTGGATGAATTTACCGATCCAGAATACTATAAGTCTTATGCTGAACTTCAGAAGAAACTTTTCGAAGTTATCGGCGAAGCTGATGTAGCAAATAGTTTTTCTCCCGCTCAAACAGTGGAGATGAATACAACTAAAGAAGCGATTGTTGATGCACCTGCACCACAATCAGTTTCAGAACCTGATTCGACAGAAACTGTATCATCCACATCAGATGGAGACACGGGAGATGAAGACTCTTTAAGTTATTTTGCTAGATTAGCAAACTCATAAACATACATACATAATATAGTAAAGGGCAATAGTGAAAGCTATTGCCCTTTTTATTATCCTTGCCAATATCCACCTCCATATACACCCGCTATCGTTTTTGATTTAAGACTACTTTCTCCAATGACGTTATACTGCGTATTATTTGGTGCGTTTATTGTGGTGTTTGTTGAAGAAACGTTTGCTGGACCGTATGGGGTATTTCCACTACCTCCAGATTCGTTTATATCACGTTTTGCTTCAAGGCCTTCTTCCAATTTTTTGATAGATTGAAGTTCCAAATCAACCCTTCTTTTTGCTGCGTTTGTTTGTGCGTCGAGATCGTCGATGAAGTTCTCTGCAGACTCAGGTAAAAGAATCTTTGGGACCTTTTTAAGAAGACCAATAATTCCTTGTTGTAAAAATAGGAAGAATGATGCAATTGATAAACCAATTTTCTTTAATGTTATTTTTATCTTATCAAGAGTATCAGCACCAAAAGTGTCCTTTATGAGTGCACCTAGCATATTGAAAGGAATCATGACAGTCCCAACTATTCCATCCCAAATCTTCTGTAAACCTCCCATCATTTTATCGGTATCCCATGTGAATATACCGACTACTAAATCGACTAATCCACCAAAGACATCTTTAACGCTTTGAATAATTACTTCTGTTTGTTTACCTATTTCTTCTGCTATATTATCAAGACCAAGCCATTCTGCGAGCTTAGATGGTATCCACGCTAATATGCGGAGTAAGCCACCAACCAATCCATCAAAGACTTCCATAATCCCCTGCTTGATGCCTTCAATTATTCCACCTTCCTCGTAGCCTTTCATAAAACCTTTGACGAAGTCAATTATGCTGAAAAGAATTGTGATTGGTAAAAATACCTTTCCAAGTAATCTTCCAACAGTTTTTGCAACCTTTATGATCGCTTTAAACGGACCGGATTTCGCGAAATCAGCAATACGTTTAAACACGCTAAAAATCTTACTAATTGCCCCGCCTTTTCCACTAAAGATTTTATTAATAAATTTGTTATTCTTAAAAAAATTACGAATTGGGTCAAACATTTTACCAAGCAATTTTCCAAATTTACCTCTCGTAAGGAAATTTAGTTCAACACCTAACTGACCAATAAAAGCAAAAAACGTTACGAAAGGAGCCAATAGCAAACCAAACCCTATACCTAATAGTTTACTAAGTCCGCCATCTGTCTTAGGTATAAGCGATTTTAAAGCAGAAGATAAACCATCCACTAATGATGTAGAAAGTCCATTGATACCATCAGCAATATCTTGAAATATCGACTTTTGCTCAATACTTTCTTCAAGTCGTTTAAGATCGTTTTTCTTTTGCTCATCAATAAGTTTATCAGCTACATTTTCTTCGCTGTTTACGACCATGACCTTTTGAGTAACATCAGCAAGATCTTTTTTTGTTATGTAATCACCGTCAGGCATATTTCTATTTATACTAAAAGAAGAATGGTAAGTGTTTTATTTAAAGTGTACTACGACGTTCATAATTTAATAAATCGTAATCGTTTGAATATCTTTCTTCAATTAATAATCGTGTTTTATTATCAATTTGCGGTTTCGAAAATGATCCACTTGAATTTCGGTGGGGTATATCAGGATACACTCGCCCACAATGGTTTTCGATTATCTCTTGGCAATTTCCCCAATCATGCCTAATGTGTTCAAATCTAATTATGTAATTTAATCTATTTAAATCCAAATCAAATGTTTGGGATCTAAAATGTTGATCACATTCCAAACCAGGTCCATCTTTTATTTTGCTAACTGATTTAATAAACTCATCAAATGACATCTTATGTTTAAACATATTGGGGTGACGACGATCAAATCCTTTATGATATCTCACGCCATTTACTTTGTCTTTCCAACAACTTATTAAGCGATCTTCTGGGTGACGAGAAAATCCGATGACTAAAGAATTATTAGAGAATTCTTTAGTGTCTAACATCTTCCATTTTAATGATGGGTTGAGCGCAATTTGAGAATGTTTTCGATTATCCTTTTCAAATAATTCAATCAAAAGCCATTTCATTGACGTATTGCATGCCTTACATATCATTTGAAAGATAATATTATCTTCTTCAATAAAATAGTTATTAGGATCAGCCATTTTTAGTTTTGTTCAGCTCTTAACTTCTCTTCTTCCAAATGATTCTTTAATAATGTTAAATAAATTTCCCTTTCCCACGGGATCATGTTATCAAGCTCTGTTAAGCTATATTTATGATGTTGTAACAAAGAAAACTGGACATAGTAGTAATTTTCTAAGTTATTGTGAGAAAGGCTTATTCGAAAAAATCAGCTAAACCACCTAATGTTTTCTTATTTGAATGATTACAATGTGGACATGTGTATTCAATGTCATGCTTAAGAGAAGGAATCGTATTCACCCATTCGTTAATTTTTAACACCTGCTCAGAACTTAATGAATCAATAAAATCGTCAATCTCTTTTGTTGAAGCTTCAGAAAAAGGATAAACGTTATCTCCATCGAACACACTTTCGATTACAGTAGAGATCGCAGCTGTCAAATCATTTGCGCTTTTCCCTCTAGCTGATTTTTCAGCATCCTTTAATCCGGGCTCTTTAAGTATAACTCCAATCTCATCAGTTAATTTAATATTGTTGTCATGACTACTTTCATTATACTTAACGTCAATAGCTGATAGATCAATTTGCGTCTCCACATATTCTTCACAGCCATCACATTTTACATTAATATCGGATGTTTCACCTATACTCTTTGATCTGATTTGTAGAAGAATGTACTCAAGGTCATACATCGCCAAATCGTATAGATCAACTTTACCAAACGTGCAAGACTTAATTACATCTTTCATGGCTGACAGTAAGCTTGAACTCGTGTTAGCTTCTTGCGCGATCATTAAGATCTTTTCTTCTTTTACGAGGAATGGTCTAAACTCAATAGTTTCCTTTGTAGATGGAACAGTGAGAGTATACTTTGGTGTTTCAATTGTTGGTAACATAATAATTTTTGTTTTATAATTTAGATTAGTTTCTTAAAGACTTTAAGTTTGTCCTTAGTGCTATTTATTATAGATTTGATAGCACCTTCTACCTTGAATGTATCGTACGTCATTACAACATCGATCTTAATCGTTTCAGATGATGCGTTAGATAGTTCAACGCTGTTGACACTTACCGGGAATGCATCCAGAAGTTTAACACCATAAATTGGTGTGTTCTTTTGATCAAGTTGTTGAATAAAAACGTCTGTCTTATACTCACTATCATAAGAAACCATGTGTGAATCTGGATCAATGATTGATTCCATCCATTTGTCAAAGAATTTTTTTACGTAGTAATCATTTGTAAGTAAAAAACTAAATGTCACATCTTCGTTAACGACTGTGTTAGGTTTTTTTCTTGTTGCACGATCATACGGGTCGTATTCGGATGTTTGAATAATTCGACCAGGGAGTGAACACGATTCGCATAGAATATTGATATCGCGTGGATCATTTACTAATCCACCTAAACTAAATGTCCCACTTAAGGCAGAAGCTGCTGCAGATTGTAGATCCAAATTTAATAAACTTTGAGTAGGAGGAGTGATTGTTACGGCAAAACGGTTACCTCTCGCGATACCTCCTCTTTTTCCAATCGTGGCTTTTAATTGATCAATCGTAACTGGATTGATTGTATTTTTTGCGTCATCTATAAGTCCCATGTTTTTTATGTGTAGTATTTTTTAGAATCTTGCCAAACTTTACTTGAAGGTACTTTAGCAAATTGTTTTGGCTCGTGCGGTAAGAATAAAACTGATTCCCAATGCTTTGATGGAACTTCAACGATACGTGATGTAACGTGTTTTCCAAGATAGTGTTTAAAACATGGTTTAAAGTATCGAAGTTGCGAGTTTCTTTTTAAAAAACTATATCGTAACCTTAAACGTGTAGTTTCATCATAGTCATCGTTATTGGTATATTCTGTCAATCTATCGAAAAAGATAGCTCTTATTTTTGGTGGAAGGTAATGCAAATTTATGCCATAAAAACCACCTTTAGCTTCTCCTATTAAAAATATGAGTGGAAATCTATCATAGTACGGCAATGTTTCTTTTCCCTTAGGATCATACATATACATAAACATCCTACCTATCCATGATCTTTTCTGTGGTAATGATTTTCGTATAAGATTGTCATCCCGCAGAACCTGCTTCATATATCTAGGTGCTCGAATAGTTTTTATTTCTTTTCTAAACCAATCAAGCGCTTCGCGTGTACCCTTCTCTATTCCAGCTGCGGATGATCTGGTTTCAAGCCTATTCAAAAAGGTATTTGGCATATAAGTATTTATACATTTACAAAATCTTTATGCCCATAGATTTAAGTGTCGTTTCTGTCCAAATCTGAAACTCCATATCGTGTTTATTGGCAAAAGCCGCAGCTGCTTCCCACTTAGATTGGTTTTTAGCATATGTCATCACCTCCCTTAAATACTTTTTTGTTTTTCGACGAGATTGTTTTGGAGGCTGTGTTTGTTTATCTGGTTTAATTTCTATCAAATACAGTTTTCCATTTTTCATACGAATAAAAAGGTCAACAAAATATCTATGAATCTTTCCATCTGTTTTACACCGATATGGAACAACTACTTGTTCTGAATTCCAACCGATCACCGAAGATGTTTCGTCGAGCCAGCGAAACGCCTGTCGTTCCCACATTGAACGATAAATAACATTATTGAAATCACCTTCATATTTAGAAGGGTGCTTAACTTTGTATTTTCCTTTATAAAACTTCATTGTACATAAATATTTATACCTCTAATCTTAGTTTGTTTCAAAAGACAGTATAATATAAATATCTTAATCACATAATTTATTATAAATAACTAATAATGGAAGAACAGTTTATAGATACCGCGAAAAAGTTCGTTGAGAATGCGCTAACCGAAGGGTCGACTGCTGCATCCACCGATTCTGCAAACCCTATTATTAGCTTTCCACGAGATCTTGAAGAATTGGGTAGACCATATGTCCAATTTTCGTGTATGAAAGAAGGTAGAAACATATTTTTACCAATGCCCGCGGGAATTACAATAGCTGATGGAGGTGAATATTCTACTATCAATACCGCTACAATGTCGGCTCTTGCACAAACCGCGAGAGCTGGTGTGGATGCAATTACTGGACAGGGAGGCGGTGCTCTAGATGCTGCAAGGGCTATGGCAAAGGACATTGGTAACCAAGCATTTTCAGGAGGTGGAATTGGTGCTGCTATTCTTTTATCTAAAAAAATGGGCTTAAATGATTTGGCCGATACAGCTTCATTTGCAGGTAAAATGGTTGTTAACCCTCGAACAAACGTATCGTTTTCTGGAAACAACTTAAGGCAATTTGGATTTAAATTTACACTTATTGGTAGAGATAAAAGCGAAGTTAATGCTATCGATGCCATACAAAACACCTTTCGTAATCAAGTTTATGCGTCTGAAATGGATAACGAAAAGCTTTTACTTAAGTACCCAAACCAATGGCAAATTAAATTCTTTTCACCTGACAAACCTGGAAAAGAACTAGATTATATTCCAAAGATATACACATCATATCTTACATCGTGTAGTGTTGCGGTTAACCCTAGTTCACCGCGTTTCCGAACTGATAACTCTCCATACGAACTTACTATTGATCTCGCCTTTCAAGAAACTAAAATTCTTACAAGGGATGAAATACAACGGTTGGAAAATGGCGATCGTACAAATAGAGAAGCTGATGATATAGCTAAGATTGGTAAAGAGGCAGGATCAGTGGCTAACAAGGCCTTCCGTTACTTGGTAAAATCGCTGAAATCACCACCTAAAAAATAATAATGTTCTTTAAACAATTTCCAAAAACGACGTATAGTGTTAAAAACGATGCTATACAACAAGAGATAGCAGACCATTTTAGGTATGTTGATGTCATTGAACGGTCATCACAGAACTTTTATTCATATAAGAAGGAACAGATTATTGATTCTGAAAGGCCCGACACAATGTCAAATCGCTTATACGGAACCAATGATTACTATTGGACGTTCTTTATTACGAATGATACATTAAAAAATGGCTTATCTGCATGGCCGAAAGGTGATAACGAACTTAATCAGTTTATTTCAAATGAATTTAAGAACTTAAGCGTATATAGATTTCCATTTAATGATACTCGACAAGACGGTGTAATCGAAACTATCACGGGATTACCTATTAACAATCCTAACTATTTGCCATATCTATATCTTCTTACTCCTATTGCATCAACTCCTTCTGCGCCAGGTCCTGGTGGAGATCCTAAAAAGGTTTATGCGAAAGTTAAAATAGTTGACTATAAACCAAATCTTTCTCAAATTTGGATTGACTCGTCAAGTATTACTTGGACAACTCCTGATTCACAGTCCTTTGAAAATCGGGTTGGAGATGGCGGATATGTTGATACATTATGGACCAACCTCGCGAAACAAGTATTTGAATCGCAGAATAGTGTTGAAAACATCTCCATGGAGTTTAACATATTTTTCCAATCCGACGAAACACCCGAGGTTAATATTCTAAGAGAAGAGTATGTCAAATATGTCCGCGCTGCGATCACCAAATTCTACGGTGACAAATGGGTTGATGATGACCCTGAAACAATTGACGATAAATCTTTAATGCTACTTCATGACTTGTACCCTACGCAATATTGGAAAGATTCTTCACTCGCACCTGCTCATTATTATGATTCCGTTAATCCTGAAAATGAGATTACCGAATATGAAACATTTGATTTCTCATCACCTAACTATATAACATATCGTGATGATATGATTGAAGATAACAATTCCAAAAAGAAAATAGTAGTTGTCTCACCTTCATATATTGACCAATTTGCGAGAGAATATAAAAAATTGTTAAATGAGTGAACTAAATAGATCATACACGGGTGATAAAGGACAATCATCCAAACAATCTTCGTATAAGATTCTGCAATGTATCATGGTGAATTCCGATGGTGACGAAAAGGATATACGTAACATGGTTGGTTATATACGAATTCACGAAAGTATATTTTCCGCTGCTTTAATGTGTGAAATCGGTATTCGTGATGAGTCTAACTTCCTTGAAGAGTTTAACATTACGGGTAATGAACTTATCAATCTTGAAATCGAGATAAATGTTTTAGGTGTCAAACGGGAGTTAAATTATACATTCTATGTACGAGAGTATAATGATTATGCTCGTAGCGCGCAAAACAACCAGATACAGGCATATACACTTATTGCTGTATCAGAACATGCTTATATCGCACCTCTTATTAACTATTCAGGCACTGCATTTGGTACAACCACGAGTGTGCTTGAAAACATATTTAAGAATGAACTGGATACCACGGGTGAAGATCATAAAGCAGCATTCATAACTGAAGGAAATTGTAAAACTGAATATGTTGGTTCGCATAACCTATCAAATCCACTTAAAGAGTCTCTTAAGGTATTAAGTACCGCAGCTGATGTTAATAACACTCCCTATGTTCTTTATCAGGATCTTTCGACAAATATAAATTTAGTACCTTTAAGTTACGTTACTGATAGAGAAGAAAATCCAATTTATAAAACATTTGTAAATAAACAATTGTTATCGACGGACGATGGTGATAACGAATATCTTGAAAGATCAACTCAAATGTTGGATATTACTTCGAATATTGGGATGGCACCTTCGATAAGAACTGCGGATGGAGGTGTTGCAACAAACAATACATTTATCGATATATCAAATAAACAGATACGAAGAAATGCTTTCTTTGCTGACACTGCTATTAATAAAGATTTCACAACTGCGAAAGCCTTACCTTCAACCACATACGGTGTACCAACATTACAACGTGTACAGACAGAACTTCGTGCAAAAGCAAAAAAGAATGTGACTTCCGCTGCTTTAAATTTAATTCATCCTCTTATTGGTCTTGCGAATGGGCTATTCTCAAAAGAAGTTCCTTCATCTGATCAATATAAATTTGGTCAAACTCGAGCACCGGCTGCAAAAGACGAGTATAGATATATTAACAGTAATAATGTAGAAGCAACCACACCTTCACAAACACGAGAACAACATTCAAACACATCACGAGCATATCTATCAAACTATGATTCATGTTCTCATAAATTTACTGTTATGGGTGATACACTCTTGAATCCTGCACGAACAATACAACTTAAATTCCCAAAAGCAACTGATCCTTCTGTATATAAGAAATATACTGGTAAGTCAGAAACAAATCTATACGATCATCTACTTTCCGGACCATATCTTATCTTTGAAACAACTCATACCTTTCAAGAAGGAAAATATGAAACACAAATGACTGTTAAGACCGATGCACTCGTTCCTACCGGTCTCGAAACGGAATAATCATTATGATAAATAATCCAAACTTCTTCCTCGGTGTCATTGAGGATATACAAGATCCAAGAGAATCAAATCGTGTTCGCTGTCGCGTACTCGGACACCATACTGAAGATCTTACAAAACTACCCACTGAATCACTTCCCTGGATGAATGTAACCTTTCCTGTTACATCTGCCTCTATGTCGAGTATAGGATCAGGTTCTCATGGTTTACTTCTTGGATCATGGGTATTTGGTGTATTTATTGATCCCGAAAATCAACAAGGCCTTGTACTTGGATCCCTTGCATCTGAATCAACATATCAAGAGGCATATGATCCAAACATTGGCTTTCGTGACCCTTCTGAAATATATCCTTTATCAACTCGATCTGATGCACCAGCTCTTACACAAACACAAACCGAAGCTGAACAGTCTTCAAGTTACCAGGATAAACTTAATAATCGATACGAAGATATACCTGTTGCTACACAACCTCATCTATCTACAATTACTGAAGACTCCGAACCCGAAAACGAAAAATATTCAACTCCAGATCCTGAAGAGTACGCACAACCAGTCTATCCTTATAATAATGTAATACAAACAGAGTCAGGACATACACAAGAATACGATGATACGCCTGGAAAGGAAAGAATATCCCAAACCCATAGGTCAGGAACCTCACAAGAGATCATTGCTGACGGAACAAGTATACATACCATCGTTGGTAATGGGTATAAGATAGTAGCAGGAGAAAACAATGTCTATATAGTCGGAAATTGCAATATCACTGTAGATGGAGACATGAAAACACTCGTAGGTGGTAACTATGATCTAGAAGTAGAAGGTGATATGAATATGCTCATACACGGAAACAGGAAGACGAAGATTAGCGCCGACTGCGATTCAGAAATTATCGGAAAGCGAAATATACATATTAGTAAGGGCGATACTTTAAAAGTCGGAGAGTCTCAGAATATTAGTATCACCGACGACGCGAAATTCGAAACACTTACTGGAGGTCAGGTAATTAACATAAAAACGAATAGGAACGCGAATGTTGGGTTAAAAGATATTCATAATGTGGGAGAAGATTACGATTTAAGTGTTACAGGTAATCGTAATGATTCTACATTCGGAGATTCAGGACACTCTATATTCTCGAGTAGTAATTTAAAAATAACATGTCCAGAAAAAACGAATTTATCATCCCCAGTGCTTGAATTATCGGGAGATATTATCGCAGGTAATGCAGGTGTATCACTTATAACACATTCTCACGTACAACAGGCAGGTAATGATGCTGGAGCTGGTGCTGATACAATAGCGCCAACCCCTGGAACAGGAGTAGGATCATAAACATGAATCATTTAATAAAAACACCAATTGGATCAGCAGAAGTAATAGCAAGAGGTACGAATGAGTATACGCTCTTTTATACGAATTTAACAAACCTCGCGCATCTTGAATCATGGAATAAATGGGAATCATTTCCATCAGTTGTTCGTGTTGGTAACTTTGTTTATTGTCTTGCTCGATTAAGACACAGTAGTGTATACACTTATTGGACACTGATTGATATTGTTCCTGACCCAGCAGATCCTTATCGCCTTGGAAGTAATGTTGCGTATCCTCAGATTACGAATGAGATGAGCACTTCACTCGATCAGATACAGTTGAATCCGGATGATGATGAGAGTATAACGAATGATCAGGGTACGGCAGGTCTTGAGTTGACAACGCTTAAACCCTATTATACTCTACCTGTTACATCTTCGGGGTATGATAGTACATCGTCTATTGGAGGAATATTCTGGTCAGCAAACTATGAATTCACAAAGGTATACCCTTCCTTTCAACCAAATTGGTCAAGCGCGCGAATTATAAAATCAGTTAACACTCATGGAATTCGAATTGCAGGATGGGGTGAGCGAGTTGTGTGCGATGGAGTTCTTGATAAGATTAGTTTATTCGCGCCATTTGGAACAAAGAAACAATTCGAAACTCTTTATGGTAAGCAATCAGACTGGTGCGAGCCGGATGGTACTCAGTGGATGTTCGAAGCACCGGCCGGTCATGCTAATCAATCAGTAAGATGGGCAGATGATGATGCGTTCCAAGCTGAAAACGCTGATGGTAGAACTTATTACTATCCATTCCAATTTGATGAGCCTTTAAGCAATCAATACTTTATTAATGTAAGAGGTGATGTAAATCAGGATGGTGTTGATGATACACCTGTTCAGGATGTAGTTAAAACAATTGCAGGTATCGCGATCGCTGATGAAATAACACAAAGGCTCGATGTTACGAAATGTGGATATGATTTCGAACTTAATCTAGGTAATCTACCAGTGCCGGACTTTGTTAAGAGTATAGGAGCGAAGGCGAATGAAATGAAAGACACTATCGGATCTGCTATTAGTAAAGGTTCAGCAGGCATTCAGGAAATCGTGGAAAAGGCCGAGGGGGTAAAGGGCGCCTTAGAAGATGAGTTAAGTACAGTCGGTGAGAAGTTGACTGAGAACTTTTCTGAGGCACTATCGAAGATTAATCCTCTTGATACAGAGGCGATTGATTCATTGAAGGAGAAGTGGTCGGGTGTTGTTGATAATATCGAAGATATTCTTGAGAATTTAGATAAAGTTGACATATGTTCTCTTGTTGATGTTGTTGCAAAGGTTGATAAGAATGGTGTACTTATTAAGAAGCCAGAGATGGAAGATACTCCGATAGATCCGATTGAACTTCCGAAGAAAACGTATGTTGTTCCTATTGATAATGGTAATCTACCTCGAACATATGCACAGAAGAAAGAGGGTATTGCACCGAATACGATAAAGTTAATTGAAGAGCAATACGAGAATGCGTGGAAGAAGTTGTATGTTGTGGCTATGATTGGTGATTATAGATCGAGTGTAGGTGAGAAGAAAACAGAGATTCGTGAGCTCGGTCAGCAATTAAAGGATGATGAGGAGTATCAAGCAATAAATGGTGTGGTTGTCATGGGTCTTCCTGCACCGAGTAATTCTCGTCTTGAGGAGATGGAGAAGAAATGGGCACGGGATCACTACCTTCTTACGTATATTTCTCTTGTGTTATCACGTGCGCGTCAGCAAATATATCAAAGGTTCAAAGATCAGAAGAGACGTGATATTACACCCGACACAGATCCAAGAGATATTGTAAAGACAAACCTCTGGAAAGATGCAAATCAAGCATTATTAGGAACGAAGATGCATGCACCGGGTGTAATATGGGCGGTGTATACTCAAGCGGATTTGGATCAGAGGAATACAATAAGAGATGAAATACTGAAAGCTATCAGTGAGTATATCCT
>Ga0208791_1000442_pt1 | contig 18879 bp, 15 predicted proteins | sample 11_taG_FD_184084 | JGI IMG/M metagenome (GOLD analysis project Ga0208791, IMG submission 184084) | Marine viral communities from the Subarctic Pacific Ocean - 11_ETSP_OMZ_AT15265 metaG (SPAdes) (version 2) | ecosystem: Environmental > Aquatic > Marine > Oceanic | place: Pacific Ocean | collected...
ACGGTACCAGTTACGTCGACGCCTGTGGAGGTGGTGGATAGTTTGGTTGCGTCATCATACCTAAGTGCAACAGCACCGCTACTTACGCAGTTTATGAAAGTTTCACCGCTAGGGTTTTGTAGCTTTAAGCCGTTGCCCTGAACTTTTAAGTCCCCAGTACCGATATCCTTAATAACACTATTAGACCCATCATGATAAATCTGTAGGTCTGAGCCAGCACCGAACACTGCTTTATCGTTGTCACCAAAGATGATGTCATTGCCGTTAGTCGTTAGATCAGCGGCAAGCTGTGTAGGAACAGAGACAATGTTGATTGTGCTTTCAGCGGCAATCCAGATAGAGCCGTTGAACACATACATAGTGTCGTCAGTCGTGTTGAAGTACAGCGCACCATCCTGCAATGGCTGGCCTAACAAGTCATAAGATGGAGCTGTAGCAGACGCACCAAGGTAAGTTGAGTAGTAGCTGTTCCATGTATCAGCCGCAGTCTCGGAGTTTGTCGCACTGGTAGCCGCCGCCGATGCACTAGACGCCGCCTGACTTGCAGAGTTACTTGCAGAGGTCGCACTCGATGCCGCCGAGATTGCATTGTTTGACGCAGTAGACGCGCTAGATGAAGCGTTAGACGCAGAGATCGCCGCCGCAGTCTCACTGTTATCAGCATTTGACTCGCTGGTCGCCGCGTTAGCCGCAGAGCTAGAAGCGTTTGTTGCGCTAGTTGCCGCCGCTGATGCGTTTAACGATGCTGTCGCCGCACTCTGAGAAGCATTGTTCGCGCTAGTAAGAGCCGCAGACTCGCTAGATGACGCATTGCTTGCACTGCTTGAGGCCGCATTTGCACTTGTTGCCGCCGCACCTGCACTTGTATTGGCATCAGCCGCAGAAGCCGCCGCCGCAGTAGCATTAGCCGCCGCATTGTTAACGTCAGCCATGTTGTTCGATACAGCATTAACGCTATTAATGTTGCTAGATACCGTGTTGACGCTAGTGATGTTTGCACCAACGACGCCAATATCCGCCTCATCTGCAACGACAGCGTTGATCTCTGTCTCAAGACCGGCAACCGTATTTACATTGGCAATGTTCGAGCCAACATTATTAACATTAGTGATGTTAGTGCCGACTGTGTTTATGTTGGTTGCGTTAGACGAGACCGCAGTAACCTCAGTTGAGATCCCGGCAACCGTCGTAACGTCAGAGGAAACACCACCAACGGCATTGACGTTAGAGATATTTGAAGCAACCGTATTAATGTTTGCCGCATTACCGGCAGTCGCTATGACTTCGTTGATACTTAACGCAGTTGTTTTAATGTAGGTGTCGTTATCGGCAACGGTACCGATGTCATTGTCACCTGCAAGGTCGGTGGCTACGGTATTGATATTTGTCGAGTTACCTGCGACAGAGTTTACGTTAGCAATATCTCCGGCAACGGTATCGACGTTAGCAATTGATCCTGCAACCGTACCGATATCGTCAGCGCCAGATAAGTCAGTGGCAACCGTATTGATGTTTGTAGTATTGCCAGCTACCGCAGTTACATCAGACGCCACTCCCGACACAGCAGTGACATCAGTGCGAATGGTGTTGACGTTGGTGATTGCATCCGTTGCGACTGTACCGTCTTGGATATGGGCAAGCGTTTCAATATCAGCCGCGATACCAGCAATGGTTTCAGCGTCATCAGTAACCAGTGAAGTAGACACCGCGCCAGTAGCATCAAAGCCTAATAGCTTGTTAGCTCGGCTAGATGCTTCGGGTAGCTCCATCGAGATAGAGTCAGAATCGGTAATAGGCTTTCGGACAGATTGCTCAAATGCCCGGTTAGTCTGTTCACCTGCTAACCATAGATTATCAAAGTCGCTGTTTACGTCAGAGGCTAGGAAGTCACCAGAGTTTGTGTAGTTCTGGGTCCGCGAGTAGGGCATGTCCCTGTACAGGGTCAGCACGTCGCTTGTAGACGCCCCAACGGTAAGGGTTATATTGCCACCACTATCAGTGCCTACGCCTGATACAGCGTAATCTGTACCCTCTGAGAGGGTAGTGCCGTTCTTCAATACGACAATATCGTCCTTGTCTACGATCTCGAACGTGTATGCGAATACCGTCTGATCAGAAGTCGCGGTATATTGGTTACGGCTTGTATTGTCTGCTACTGTCATAAGTCACCCGTTTTCGAATATTTTACCAAGTAAATCGCCTTTCTTCGATCTATACCTTGTCACTCTAACTCTTTAATGTATTGGGCATATCGCTCATTAGCCTGTCTTGCCCTAGCCAAAATCATATCGTCAATAACCCGCAACTCTTTCTCTTTCTCTTCGCCGGTCATTACGAGGTTTTCATATATCAAATTCCTACGCTTATTGAGCTTACGTATTACCTTTGTGCTAGATTTAAAATATGGGATCGCTTGAACTATGGCGCGGTTTTGTTCTCGATACTCCGCTCTTTCATCGCCTTTTAAATCTTTTAATTTGTTCTTAACTTGAGTAGCAAGTTTCGCAGACTCATAAAACGTCTGAGTGCTTTCAGCGACACCACCAGTCGGAAATCTCATTGTAAATGCTCGAATTACTGGATAGTCTACGGGGCTAGTAGGATCGGCAGGAATCTCTTCGCCGTTCCACTTTCTAACTTCATTGATAATAAAATCACCCGCATCAGTAGCATACTGTGCGCTTCCTGCAAGTGTTCCACGCAAAGCGTTATCTATCTTAGCTGGAGACACTTTTAGCAAATCGCCAAGCTCCTGAGCTACTTCGCTAGTGCCTTTTGTCTTGCGCTCTTCTGGAGGCAAATCATCCATCCAATCAGGATAAATTGGCCTGTCTTGAAAAAAGTTGTAATTAGCCGTGCTTTCAATCGCCACCTTTACCAAAGGCGGTATAACAGCACTAGGATCGTAAATTGGGCTAACAGACCCAACAACACCTTTAACTATGTCCAGCCAAAACTTTTCGCCCTCTTGCATATCTTCGGTCCCCATCCATGCAAGGAACCGCTCCGGGACACTTCCAAATATGTAACCCAATGAAAACGGCTTCGGAACTCGGCGCCATGTGTCGCCAGACTTAAACACCCAAAACATATCTTTTTGCCATTGAGGTATTTCTGCGTATTCTTGGCGTTCATCTTCTGGCGCGGCGTATAGGTAATATCCAGCCAATATAACACTTGGCGTTGTAATAGTTGCTGTTGCCCACATTATTGTGGCTTTAGGATTGTCTCGCATAGAGCGATATAACTTATCTGCACCTTGCATACCAGCGTTAAAAAACGGTACGTAACGGTTGATAGCCTTTGACGCTCTACCGCCTCTAGCAAAATCAAGCGTTGCGTCTCTGGACTCATAAGCCGCTTCTAAGTCAGATGCGCCTTTTCTTTTTGCCGCATTAAATACGCCAATCCTTACTGACTGCTCTAATCCAAGACTAATATCATTTGGCACTCTAAGAGGGTTTTTTAGGTATCTAGCTATCTTGCTCTCTGGATTAAGAAGTTCTTGTTGTGCCTTCTGTAATCCGTTGTCAGATAGCTCCATATAGCTGTTAAACGATCCGCCGGACGCCATCCATTTCTGGTGCAAGTCAGCCCTATTGGTTAGCGCAACCAAGCCTCTGACTGGATCAATTACCGGAGTGGGCCGCGCTGGAGACTGAATAAACGAACTTAGCATATCTCGCAATACGTTTCTTGTCCAAAAATCAGGAGTCAAAGTGGCGCCAAACCTTAACAACTTTGCCGAAGCAGATATTGGCGAAAAAATGCGGGTCACAAAACTTAACTGCTCTGGTTGCATTTGCTCCATTGCTTTAAGAATTGCAGGATCAACACGGAAAAACTTTTTCTTCCCGTCTTTAAAAACAATAATCGCGTCTTTTGGGACAACTTTACTTGGCCGGTAAACAGCTTTGCCATCTACCATGATCTTATCCATCGGGACTTTCATTGGCTCAATGTACTCTTCCATTATCGGAGCCATATCCGTAATCGATTGAGCAACCCGGTTTTGCCAAGCAAGATCAACAATTCTAAAAGTGTTTTTAATGATTGATTCGACCGGGTCTTTAATCTCTTTTTCCGATCCAACAATCTTTTTAATAACTTTGTTTATGGTGGCGTTAGTAAACAACTTACCTTTTGTGCTGGCACCGTACTCGCCAAACTCTTCATCCAAAACACGCTGAAATGGGATGTAGTTCTGATTGGTTTCTTGAATCTTGTCGAATGTCTCTTGCGACATATTTCCAGATTGCACTAGCAGATTGAGCATTCTTGTCTGATAGTCATATACCTCTTTGGCCGAGCTATCAAACCAAACCAACGCATCTCCATACTTTAACGCAAGCCGGTCTAGCGTTTCCGCCGTCTCAATTTTTTGCTTATCGCTAACCTCAACGTCTTTACGCAACTGCAAGTCTTGATAGTAACGACGCGCAATCAAGTAATCGGTAAAGTCTTTTTTCCTATTGGCTTTGTTAGGCTCAATCTGAAAAACAGCGTTATCAAAATCCTCTAATATCGCCTTTAAACCTTTTCCAGTAATAACGGCCTGCCCATCACTATTAATGTAATAAGTATTGCCAATAATGTTTTGCGTCGCCATGCCAACAACGCCGTTATACGCCCGGTATAAATAACGCAAATCTCGGCCAACTCTTGTTTTTAAGCCGCGTTTTATTGCTTCAGTTGCTAAGTCCCTAAATGCTCCAAGATCATCAAACCACTGATAATAAAAATCGTTAAAAATGCTTTCTTGCGGGGCTATTGCTGTAGGTTCTTGCTGAACAGCCGCATCGGTCTGCGACTCAATAATTGTATCTCCGCCGCCAAAAACATCGCCCTCGGTCTCAATGTACGCTTCTAACTCACGAACATTGTTTTCAAATTCTTGCTGAGTAATCCCAGAAAACTGCTGATCAATAGCAGTCTCTAACTCTTGCGCTGATAAGCTTTCTAGCTCAACAATATCGCTTGCATCTTCACGGTCGAATTTAGTAAAAAGCCGTTCTAACTCTTGCTCATTTAACTGCTCAAGTTGTTCTATTTCGTTTTCAATAGCCTCTTGCTGTGCTTGTTTTTCGGGATACGCGGGGAATGTAGGGTCGGCAACCATCTGACCGATAACATCTACAATTTCAGAAACGTCTGTCGTTTCATTCCAGTAATCCGACTGAATATTAAAAACCTCATCAAACGACCAGCCGCCATCAACCCTAAATACAGTTGCGCTCATTCTCTTGTTTACAGCCCGCAAATCGGTTGCATCAAAGCCAAACTCCGAAACGATAGACTCAACGTTAATACCGCCAGCTTTTGCAATAACGCGCGCCAACTTAGTGTTATCTCGCTTGGCCGCATTTAATTTGCGATTCCATTTCGCCAGTGTTTGATTTTTAACTTCAATTAGCGAGTCGATTTCGCCCTGCTGATACTGGTCGTACGCCTCTAAAGCATCGGCACGAATAGTCTCTACGCCGGTTTCAATTTCCTTTACAGCCTCTTCGGTCGCTGTCGGGACATAAAGCGACTCGTCAATTATTGATTCCTGCTCGGAAACATTCATATTTGAGACGGCTTCTTCTGCCTGATCTTTTGTCATTCCCTTGTTAATTAGAATGTTGGTTACTATGTTTGCAGACGTCTTAACGCCACCAAAGGCTCCGATTAAACCAGCTTCAAGCAATAGCTGGTCTTTAGACGGAACTATCCCTTCTAATACCTGATCAAAGGTATAGCCTTCTTCAAGCGTTAGATTTACTGTTTCACGTAGAACATCTGCTACGCGCTCTTCCCCCAGCTCCGCAATCATTCCGTTCCACCCAGCACGAGTAAAAACCTCGCTAACGCGCGCATTCGGGTCAAGTTTTTTATATGCTTCAAACAAGCCCATCTTTAGCTTTTCGGGTAGTTTGTTGGCGGCACTAATCAATGGCGTTTTTAACCGATTAGTAACAGGGTTTATTAGGTACTTGTTTAGACTGGCTCCAGACAACTCACTTGCTACTTCAACCGAGGTATATGCCAGCGCTTTTAGTGCGCTACTTGCCGGGCTGTCTTTAGATTCTTGAAATAGTATTTGCCCTTTATCGCTAACTGCCCACGGCCCTAATCGTTGTTCGCCATAATTCCTAACCGTCATAGGAACCATAGCCGCTGATTGTGCCGCTACTCGCGCAACTCGACCTGTTTGCCGGATAGCAAATTGTTGGGTTGTTGTTTTTGCCGCGCCTTTAGTTAATGCTTGTACTGTAGCTGTTTGAGCCGCTTTGCCTATGCCGCCAGTAGCCATAAACTCAAGCATAAAGGCCGGCATCTGCTCGCCATAATACCTAAACTTGCCGCCGTAATTCATGCCTCGAACAGACATCTCAAGCTGTTTGTTAATAAAAGTATCTATTGTTTCTTGTTCGTTTGGTTTTAGCTCTTGACCGTTCTCTATTTTTTTAGAAATAGAAAGAAGCTCTAATGACTTTGCACCTTGAACTAAACCCCCGCCCGGCAACACCTGAGACCAATCAAGAAAATCGCCCGCCTCTCCAAAACCTATTGGGTTGTTTTCCCATGACTTTAAAACATCGGCAGGAAATCGAGTATTAGCAATCTCAAGCATTGATTGACGTTGACGCTCATCCTCATCAAATAACGCTTGTGCTTCTTCGCCTTCAGTATCAGAGCTGATTACATTATCCAATGCCAATGAATTAGCTTTAGGAATGTCTACCTGAACAGGATCAGACTGCTCTGCCGAGTAAGCATTAAAAACTTCCGCAAGCTCTGCATCAGTAGGAGGTGAATCGCCGGTTAGCAATAACGTGCGGCCAGTAACAGAGTCCGTTACTTCATAAGTAGGCATTACTCAACCACCTTTACTTGAAAGCGACCTACTGTTTTGTCTTGTGACTCTTCTCTGTTTAATTCTTCTGGCTTCGATAAAACCTCACGAACCTGAGTCATTACTTCACTGCGCCGAGTGTTTTGGACTTCATTCACCACTTCAGACGCGTATTTAGTCCATAAATTACGCTCAATTGTTCTTGTAATTGTCTGCCCTTGCTCTTCAAGGCTTTGCTTTTCAAGTTCCACTCGCTCAAACAATAACCTAACCGCAACGCCATTAAGATCGGGCGGTAGTGACGTTTTAATAATTCTGCTGGCCTGAGTCCAAGTTGACGCAATTTCGGTAGTAGCACCAGCAATTTTTGCCAATGTTAAATTATCCATTTGCTTTAATATTTTTGTTTCATCTTCCTGTGTTAAATCACCAGAAATTCTAGCCTGAATAACCTCTTCTTTAAGATTGGCAATACCAGTCAAGTACGGAGCGCCACTTGGATCAAATTCTAGTTGAGCATTTAAGTCATAAACCCTTGATATAATATCTCCAAACTTCTGCGAGTTACTTGTCGCCTTCAGCTTATCTACTGAGTTTACATACGCCCTCAAAAGACTTGCCGGCCTATCACCAATCTGCCCGAGCATCTCTGCCTCATTAATAGAAACAATTTTTTGCTCGTTTGAAATGCTTGGGTCTTGAGCCATGCTCATGGCATCGGTGTAGTTTTGAGCCTGAGTAATCTTATTTACTTCAAATGCTTGCTCTGCCTTTTGAATCTCTGCCTTTTCGTAGTCATCGACCCTTTGCTCTAGCTTGTCGATAAGAGCATCGCGCTCTTCCGGATCTAAAGTAATTGAAGTATCAGGATCAATCGGGTTCTCTATGCTGTAAACATCCGATTCCTTAATGCTAGAAATAATATTTCTTGCTTCTTCAATTGTTTGTATAGGCGTTAAGTTTTCGTTTTCTGTTAAAGCTCGGTCAATTTTGCCAATAGCATATTGCTCTACAATTTGATCATTTAGCTTTAGCGTTTCCTCTGCAAACTGCTCTTTGCTTAAATTGGGATCTCGTGCGGCAAGATCAAGCCTGTTCTGATATGCAACTCGCACACCCTCAGAGTCTTGCATTCTCGCTAAGTTAAGAATGTTTACTGATTCACTTTCAATAAGCGTATTAGTTTCAGCAGATGCTTGATCGGCTAAAGCCTTCCTTTCAGCTTTAGCAATTGGCGATCCGTTCGTCTTGAGCATTTGATCGTAATACGATTGGATGCCCGGCCTTAAAAACTCAGGCGTGGCGCTATACACACCCTCAAACGCGCCTTTAGACAGCGTTTCAAATTCAGCGTAATCAGTTGGGTTTTCTTTGGCAAACTGCTCAATTTTCGTTCTTAATGAGTTTTTAGCGCCAGCCTCATAACCAGCAAGAACGTTTCTGTTGAATTCAACGTCTTGTTGCAGTGTCGAATACTCATCGTACACTCTTAACTCAGGACGATCGCCAGTAGCCGCAAAGCCGGCGCCAGCAACTAAACCATCCCTAATAGATTGCTCTGTATCAATCTGCTCTTGAACAGCTTGCCGTTCTTTCTTTTTCTTTTCAGCAAAGCCTAATGCCAGATCACCAACCTGTTCAGCCAATCCTGCAAGCGCACGAACACGACGATCCGAGTAATCATCCACTCCTGTAGGCGTAAACTTGCCATAATATTCAATGCGCTTTTGAGCCATTACTAATCCTCAAATTTGCCACTAGCATCAAGAGCCGTGGCAGTTCCACTTAGCAATGTTCCGGCCGCCCCAATGTATGCAGTTTGTTTAGCTGTTTTACCTGCTCGTATCAAGGCTGACTGTCTTAGCTTTTCTGACAAATCAATAGTCGCCTCACTAAGCCCTGCTTTCTTTGCGCTTTCCAACGCCAGACTTGCTGGCGTACCTTCCCCCGCAATTCCTGCTACAGATTGAGCCGCAATATTAGAAGCTAATGCGCGATTTAATTCCTCTCGACGCTGTAGCTCTCTGCTTTCTGCGGCCAACTTTTCTTGTTTTGCTTGCTGTTTCATCTGCTCTTCTTGAGCCTTGCCAGCTTGAACTTGGCCATAAGCCGATACAGCTGTACCAGTCAAAGCAATCGCCGTAATAACCCAACTCATTGTTCAGTCTCCAATATCTGCTCGGCAATCTTCTCAGGATTGGTTTCATCGGTAGGATGGTAAGTCGTCCATACCGTATCTGTTACTGCGTAGATAACTCGCTTCATGCCGGGCCTAGTTTGTCCTGTATACGGTGCAACAATGTGTTCCTTGCCTTCATGTGTCACTGCGTAGCACTCGCCTTGTGAGACTGTGAATATGTGATTGGTCTTATGTAGTGCGCCGACCAAGCAAACACCCGCTGGGATGAACAACTCACGCGCATATAGACCATCGGCAAAGTGATCAGTCACAACCGTCTCGGCTTGAGGCATTTGAAGCATCAAGTCTTGCGCTTTGAAGATTCCATCCTGTAGGGCAAGGTTCATCAGTTACCTTCGACCTCGTATTCAATCATTTGTATGTGCATGGGCGTAGGATCAGGACAAGTAATCGTCGGTATGACCTCTCTACCCCAGCCGTTAATATCGTAAACGTCCTCTATTATGCCACTTGTGGGGACAATAGACTCGTTAGTAAGTGGTGACGTGATACCTGCCTCGCCAAACGATCGAATGGGAACAGGGATGCCGTCGATATAGATGCCCGATGACTCGTAGACACGTACGTTTATGCGTACGATCTTCTTCAATCGCATCTGGTTCTGGCCTGATCCAATGTTCGTGTTTAGTGGCATGGGCTTTATTGTGGGGACAAAGGGTAAGCCAACCTCATACGTGGTTAGCGAGTACTGCTCACCAGCATCAAGCGTGATCTGCCCACTAGCCACCGTATAAGACGACAGCACATAGCCCTCGTTCTTGTCTTGGAGGCCTTCTCGCGTAATCGCTTTGACCGATTCACCGTCCAAATGGTCCAGTCCGCCGATGACGCCGCTTATTTGAGTGTTTTTGATCGAGCAATCCATGAGATAGGCGAAGTCCCAGCGCTCAATGAACAGTTTCGCAACACTGTTTACAGTGCGCTGTACCGTCATAAATAGCTGATCATCTACTACGCAAACGCTCTTGATGTCGCCGCTTGTGTTCCAGCTAGTGAAGCCGTTGATGTCCTGACTTCTCAACGTATTCAAGATTGTTGCGGAGCCGTCACTGTTAACAATGAACAACCAGTTAGCGTCATCGCTCGCAGTACCCGCTAGAAGCGCCATATCGACCGGCTGGTTGATTAAATGAGAGGCCAGTACCGATCTATCGTCTGTAGTGTAAGCGTCCTCGTTGAACGAATACAGGAAGCCTAAGAGGGACTTGCCGTGCCGGTCCACAAACAAGGTCGAGCCATCAACATCCTGCACCTCAATGTTGCTTGCGCCATGCGATGTCTGTGGCTGGATGCTGATATTCGATGGGGTGACGGGTCTGCTTGTTACTGAGAACTCAGCACCCGACGTAAAGATCTGCAAGTTACGACCGGGGTACACATCAATGATGTCATTCAGCTTGCGAGCTGAGATAGTCGCAAAGATTCCCTCGTCGTCATCGCCGTCATCAATGTCGAAGTCAAAGAATGATCCGGTCTTAGACATGAAGATCGACTGTGGCTTAGATCGAGTGCCGCCAAGTACCAATCGGCCTTCGTAGAAACACGCGCTCTTGGGATATCCACGAGTAGCAGACCAGACATCCTCTTTGCGCGGAGAGCCAGCAGGCGGAACTTTTGTAAACTCAATCTCGTGATTTGTAGAGCCTTCGGTCACATACGCAGAAAACAACTCAAAGTCTTTTGTTGATTCGCCTGATATAGTGATTCGAAAGTTGTGAGGACTTATTTGCTCGACAAGAACCCCCGTTTCTCCAAAGACAGGCATCTCTTGCAGATTCTTTTGGATATTAAAGACAGTGGAGGCGATTTCATCGGAAGTGCCTTCACCTGCATAAGTAATTGATTTCGACGTAACGCCTTCAATATCAATTTCAAAGCGCTCGCCTTTCTTCCATGCCTGACCGCCATGATGAATGCCCATTAACTGAACTTCGTTAACAGGTGTTGGGCTTAACTCATCGTCAAAGTCGTACTGCGGGATATTGGTAAACGGAATATTGTCTAAGAACCAATCATCATCGGTGCCAAGGTTTACAAGTCGCATTGGCTCAAAGTTGCCGAAGATTAAGATCACGTTCTCAATCGGTGCAACACGTATGTTTTCGATGTCAGACGATGAAAGAGCGGTATAAGTAGGCTTGATATCCGCGACTCGCGTGGTCTGTATATTAGAGCCGACAAGTCGAGACCGGAAGATCGCTATGTTGTCCCGCGTAAACTCGATCAGGTAATGCCGATCATCCTCAACACTCATGTCCACTAGACGCGGAGTGCTTAGGGTTGCTGACTCCTGATACAAAGACAGGCCAGCGATTGTTACCGTAGCCGATCCCAAGTCAGTAGCGCCAACACGAGCAAGACGCCAGTAACGCGCTGTCTGATCAACCAATAACCGGAAGTCTTGTGGGTTAGTTCCGATCAAGGCAACGTCTTCTGCGTCGGTATACGTTACGTCGTCAGTAGAATACTGAACCTTAAACTCTGTGCTGGTGCCACTAGATATGCTGATCTGCCGAATATCTACAAACTTAATCGCCTGAGCAGATAGCAAGTCCATCTTTGCCACAACATACGGATCATTCGTACCGATTGCTGTAGTTGTCGAGGTTGTTGTGGTGTCATCGTCGTCATTAAGTGCAGAGGAAGTACCGCCATTGGGCATTGTGTACGTCGGCGACATCTTTGTGATGCCCCTTACGCACTCAGCAATAAACTCAGTGCCGGGACGACGCTTCATCCCGCCTTGAGGAACGATCACAACATTATCGGCAGTCTCTACCGCCTGATAATACTGGTTGATATCAATGCGGCCCTTCAGTAACGGGGATAGCTCGCCACTTACAAAGCTAGACTGAATGAATCGAGTCTTAGCCATTAGAACCTCACATTAGTGAATGGGTTGCTTCGTATCGGTTGCGTAGGATGTTGCTGAGAGTCCGTGAATCGCGCCATACGGGACGCATTCACATAAGCCGACGCCATCTCACCTCGTGCCGCAGAGCTGTCTCTAATGCTTGCCGCGAAGTCCATAGCTAGCGCGTACTCAATCATCTTGGAAAAGTACACGGGCCACTCATCTTCAGTGACGTTTGCAATGTAGTCAGCGTACAGGGCTTGCGATGAATTGCTGTAAACCTTATCGCCGTACACCTGATAACTAGCATCAGGGGAAACAGTGATTAGGAATAGTAAATCAGCGGGTAGCTGGTAGATGCTGTTCCAGCCGTTAGGATCAATCGGGGTGTCTGTCAGCTTCGATATCTGTGCCTTACGACGTGCAAAGCCCCAACGATGCTTTGTTAGCTCGTTCTGGACAATGTTGTCGTAGAGATTGTTTGCGACAGTCTCGCGCCGTGATCCACCCGTCAGTGAATTAATCGGAGTATCCCCGATCAGAATGAGCGCATTGCTGATTAAGTCGATCTTGCTCGCCATAACTCACCTAGAAATAGAATGGCCCCCGAAGGGGCCGGGTAAGACTTATGCAGTCTTGTCGTACTGGACCTTAACCAAACCACCTTCGTCGCGTACAACAGAGCCAGCCTTCAGCATACCGTTGGTAAGCCAAGAGGTCTTCTCAGGGACGTAGTTGATTTCAGTCTTCATGTCGATACCGACAGCAAGACCAACCGATGGACGCTGGAAGAACCAAGAGTCAACGATGTTAGACGCCTCAGTCAGACCGCCTTCGGCACGAGTCTCAAGGATGATGAACTGGAAGCCAACGAGAGTGTTGATCTCACCAGATACAAGAGCCTTGATCGCCTGATAGTCACCAGAAGTTGCCTTCTCGTCGTTCAACAGACCGCCCAAACCACCAGCTTCGATTACAGCGAAAAGCTCAGTGTTAGGTACACCCTGATCACGCAACTCAACCTGCGCGTCGTTTACCTTCGCGATAGTCAAGTTAGTACCACCAGCGGCAACAGCAGTTGTCAGTGGAGTACATGCGTCCATTGCATCAATAACGAGCTGATCGCAACGACGACCCAAAGCACCGGCGATTGTAGTTGCCAGCTCTTGCTTCTCGTCGAAGTTAACTTCTTGCGCGTCAAAGATGTCAGTGAACTCAGGTGCGTTCCAGTTTGCGAGGGTCGCAGTCTTGAACTCGTGTCCTACGTTCATTGGAGTTACGTCAGCAGAGCTAGCCTTCTGGTTAGCAAGACCTTTACCCATACGACGGAATTTGTAGGTATCACCTACGACGTTGTTTCGGAGTGTGACAGCGTTCTTGAGCAAGCCAGCGTTCGCATAAGCGTGCTTCACCATGCTGTCAAATTCAGTTACCGCTACTGCGGAGAGATTAATTGACATGATTCAGTCTCCTCTATGTCAAATGTATAAAAATGATTAAGAGGTTTTAGACTGAGTACCCGGCAGTCGGTCAGTCGTTCAACCTAAAAACTACCGGGCCTTGTGAAAGGGGTATCCGATCTCTCTATGATACCACAAGAAACGTGTCAGCCAACAATGCGTTCGTATGGCTTATCACCGCCAAACTCTTTCATCATGCGCTGTATCTTACGTTCATGGTTGGGATCGACTGCACGGAGCATCTGACCGCTCTCATGCTTCTTGAACATCTCAGCCTCAATGTCATCCCATGTAACGCCGCCGGGTTGAATGTAACCATCAATCGGCAACTTAGCAGGGGCGGTTGACTTGATCAGCGCCTCGATCAGTTGGACAGACTCAGCACTGTTTACAGCGTAACGGAGTTCCTCGTATGTATCGCCATCGAGATTGTTCTTCATGTACTGTTCAACAACCTTGATACGCTCAACAGCGTTATCACCTAGCTTTGCCATCTCAGTCTCAAGTGAGACCTCCTCAATGGCTTGCTCTTGTGCGGTTAGTAGTTCCCATGCCTCGTTCATAGCGGCCTGAGACATATTTTGCTTGGTGCCAAACTCAACCAGCTCGCCCCACAACGCATCATCCGCATCGACACCTTCAGCAACCGAATAGCCGTCTTTAGGTGCGCCAGTGAATCCGCCAAACTTCTTCTCTAGCTCGGTGTATGCCTTGGCTTGCTCTGCAATTGACTTGTACTTGTCGGCTTTGTACCACTCGGGTTGATCGCCTACGCCCTTGATTCCCTCACTTAGAAAGAATTCGCCTTCACCTAATGTGGGTTCAGCGGCATCTACTAATGATGTCAGGGTATCGTTACTCTCTACGGCCTGTTCTTCCATGATTATCTCCAAGGATAGTTAATGACAGCCCTCTTAGGGCTTATGGGTTGGTGTTTCAGTAGGATAACTTCCAGCCTCCGCTTGCCATTGATCAGGGCTAAGTCGTTGACGTCGATCCAATCAACGTGTTGCCCGTCCTTATAGCACCGGAATGCACGGAATTTGTGGATATACTCGAACTTCTCGAAGCCATACCGCTCATGCAATGGGGTCAGCCACTCAAGCTCGCAGTTAATAGTAGCTAGGTGATCAAGATTTGTACCGGCCACCTCATACTTGGGCTTTGCTTTGCGCGTTCGCTTCTTGGGTTCTTCGCTCATTGTCTCTCCGCTTGCTGTATGTAGTGGATGATCATGCGAATTACACCCGCCTCGCCATTGTGATACGCCGCTTCATACGCGACGTTCTGGCTAGATAGGGCTGTTGAGTTATCGAATAGAAAGCGCCGTGTCAGATCCTCTAAAACCTTCTGCCCGTCTTCAGTATTGAAGCACCGGGCATAGGCTTTGGTCATTTGGGTGATCTGTTCTTGTGCTTTGGCTTTCTGTTTCTTGGCGTCCGGGCTTGCGCCCTCAATTGTTTCCCAAGTCATTCAGCTTCCATTGGTTGTTGTTGTTCCATCATCTTGGCTTGTGCGCCAGCTTGGATTATCTGTTGTTTCTCCATATCAGATCGCACTAGCTCAGAAGGCATTCCCGTCTTATTCGCCGCCCATGTGCCAAAGTCTTCGATCTTATAGGCTATCTGCACTTGCTCAGGGCCGGACGTACCCAATACAAACTGTACGGCTTGCTGAACAGCTAACAGATCCTCGCCATCCTGCGCCCGTGCTAGTGGAGAGGTGAACTTAATCTGCACATCACGCCCATCTAGCTCGATAGGGACGATCAAGCCGCGTCGAGTCAGTATTGCGACGACACGCTTGAGTATTGGTACGAGTATCTCGGTCTGAAGTCGCCCAAAGGCCGACCCGATCCGTTTTGCAAGCTCTCGGGATTCAATAGCAACCTCAGTGGCGCTACGAACAGGACCAGCAGGATCACGCAGATCGTTGAACATTGCCAACTTGATAGCGTTCTGAAGCTCCACGATTTCGAATTGCGCGAGAGCAAGGTTCGATCCTGTATCGAGACGTTGAATAGAAGGGTTGTTGGTGTTGTTTGATCCGACTGGGATCACGACACCCGGTGCAATGACCATATTGTACGGGTTAGTAACGCCGTCGTCAGTAGCCGTGTACATACCAGCAAGGTCGATTGCGGCTTTCTGCAATACAAACTCTTTGGCTTTGTTCAATGAGCGTACATCAGGCAGTGATTGCATAGCTGGACCGCGACCACGGACCTCGCCAGCTACCTTAGTGTAGCGACCAGTAACCCAAGGGCTTGATTGGCCGAAGTCTTCAGTCCATGAGAACTCATTTTCCTCTGCTACCCATAAGCAACCGTAATACTTCTTCTCTTTAGGATCGAATATGACCCCCTCAGATACACGGACTTCGGTGTTAGGGCTGTTCTCAATCATGTTGCGTACTTTCTGTGACGCTTCAAAGCCTCGCCACATGCGCTCTAGCAACCGAGCCTTAACCTCAAAACGTCGCCAGTGCGTCTCAACGCCACCATACGGACCCTCTTCAAACGCGATGCCCTTCTGTGGAATCGTGCTAAAGCAAATAGGGTTGGTCTCATCGTCCGTCTCTTCAATCTTCATGGTGGCTGTGCCTACCAATAGATCGAGTGCGGCCTCATAAAACTGCGTATGGAAGTTGGATCGGTTGATATAGTCGAATACCAGCTCACATTGCTGGTCTAGGTTCGCCCGAATGTCCTCTTCAGACACGTCGAACTGCCCTGATTCTAGTAACCGGATGATCTCATCGGTTGGCTGGAAGGTAGCCCAACGCGACATGATCGGAGCAATGTTCTCTTGTAGCTTGCTTGCGCCCTGTTGGATAGCTGTCAACGCAGTCGAGTCAAAGATGCGGTCCATCTTCTTCTGGCCCTTGTCATCACGATCAAACAAGTTGCGTTGAGGTAAGAAATATTCATACACGTCTTGTAGCTGATCGTGCCACATCGACTGTGTATTGAACGCCTTTTGCTCTCGTTCCTTTATGTCATGGATCGAGCCTAGATGCGGGGGCAAGCTCATAGCTTTTACCTATGGAAGTTGAGGCATAGTGCCGGGATAGGTGCCGGGACGACCACCGCCGCGACGAGGTGACGATGGCGATACTCCACCGCCTCCGCCAAGCATTGTTCGAGCTGGTGCGCCACGACCGCCACCAGTTGCCGCCGCTTGACGACTACGAGGTACGCCGCCCAACAGTGACTTGGTTCCTAGCTTACCGCGAGCCATTGCACGGAAGCGCTCTTCCTGCTCCGCGATCTCTTCATCTAATGCCGCCGCTTGACGACGCTCAACAGCGATTTGCTGTGCTGTGGGCTTAGGTGCCTTTGGTGATTTCATTATCGGTTACTCCTACCTAATAACGTATTGCGTTCTCGACGCCTTTCCTCGTCGGTCTGCGGGTTCATTGAAAGTCCATACATAGCGGTCGTTCGTGCTGGGTTTGCTCGACCACCCGGAAGAACAGCGGCTACCTTGTCCGGCCTTTCAAAAGGATTCTTCCGCAATCGGCTTTCAAACTCCTTAAAGCGTCGTGTATCCTTTCTTAGCTTACCCGACATTCTGTTTCTCCAAATACCGATACAGTTGATAAGGCGTCCATATGAACGGCTTGTTAATTCCTAACACCTGCTTCGTATATCCAACGCAAGTGTTCAACATAAATAGCCCACGTTTGGGCTTAGTAACTTTGGATTTTATCAGAATATCGTTCTCGACTACATCCGTAATGTTATCGACGATCATCAGCTCTATGCCTTCCGTTGACTTGCCCAGTGCAAGCCATTGCCCGTCGTGTGGAATGACGACATAACAGTGCTTGATCTCAGGGTGTAGCATCCATGACCACCAATGCGGCCCGTCATCCATGCAGAAAGCTACGTAAGCAATATCAGAAGACACTGAATGACATCTCCGCTTTGCGTATCGGACGCCTCACTTGACCGCTAGACAGCGCCTGTCTGCCTTCACCTTCGCCCTGCAATGCGTACTCTAATGCCTCGACCGGGTGACTGTATTCGTTCTTGTCAGGCTCATCGGTGTACTTCTCACCCGATACCTGAATACGTCGATAGCAGAACCCGCCTTGTAATCCCTTGCGAATCATCTTCGCCTTGGGGCTGATCAAGAATCTAGGCTTGCCATCCATGCACAACTCTTTCATCGGTAGTTCTAGCGCCGCACGTCGTAAAGCAGGGTCGTTGGACAGCGTTGGCGTACAGGGTATCCCAGCCGCTCGCATGATCTTGAATGGTGTGTCGGCATTTGCTTGGTTCTTGTTGTCGCCCGAGGGATCACCCCAGCCACGGAACCTGATGTGAGGATAGTTAGCGTCTATGTATCGCTTTAGGCTTGGCGCAAAGTCTACAGCTCCGCTGTCGGTTAGGCAGAATTCGTCGAAGCAAATCCAGCGACCGAGCGAATCACGTTGTAGAAACGCACAAGCTGGTGTCCGACCGAAATCAAAACCCAATACGACAGGTGTATCGTTATTAGGAATGTAAAGATCAGGCAAGCAGTGAATAGAGTCAGTGTATAGAGGATGTACCGGCTTACCGCTTGAGACGAAGCCATACTCGTTAGCCAGATTGACCTTAATCCAGTCATCGCTTTTGCCCTGTAGCCCTCGCCGGTAGTAGTCCTCTGGAAGGTTGTGGAGGTTCTCGGCTTTGGTATTGAGATACCAACCATCTCCCTCCCGATAGACTCCACCGGGTTGACGATGAAACTTCCAATCTTCTGGCCTTTCTTCTTCAGCCAGTCGGTAATACCAGTGATCTTCGTCTGGAGCATTTGAATCCCCTATCATTCCGTAGTGTGTTGGTCGTACACCTTCCTTCATCGACGGGTATCGACCACATCTAAGGTCGAGCATGTCCACAACGCTCTTAGAATGCTCCTTGGCCTCGTTTAGCCATACCCATGTAGTCTGGATACCCCGTGCCTTCTTGACGTGATCAGGGCGATCAAAGGCGATGAAGATGACTTCACTGCGTACGGTCGTGCCATCCTCTAACTTGAACTGAATCTTATGCGTTGGCGGTTCCTTGTTGCCCTGCTTGAACTCACCTAGCTCCCCATGCACCTCAAGCCAGTCTTTAATGGTCGTGGAGAATAGTTCGCTGTAAGTATTACGTGCCGCGATGATCCGACTGAGCCTTACGCCGTAGTTGGGATGCGTCTCCCGAGTGACTGGTGCCTGCTCGCACATCAGCTCTAGCATTTTAAGGATGACTTGGACTGTCTTACCGGAGCCTAGTGGCCCCATGATGAATGAGTTACGCGCCCTACAATCGGCGAACTCTTCGAGAACTTTACCGGGTGGCTTGGTTATATATTCAATCTTCGCCATCGAAGCGCTTACGTTGAACCTGAATGACTAAATCACCACCTTCTGGGCCGGTTAGCTCGGTCGATTTGAGGTCTGGAATGTACTTAGCCATGAGCTTTAGGTGTGCATTGAGTGCAACTTCCTTGCGCCGAATCATTAGAGAGTCAAACTCTAATTCAGAATCACT
>Ga0208791_1000444_pt1 | contig 18810 bp, 21 predicted proteins | sample 11_taG_FD_184084 | JGI IMG/M metagenome (GOLD analysis project Ga0208791, IMG submission 184084) | Marine viral communities from the Subarctic Pacific Ocean - 11_ETSP_OMZ_AT15265 metaG (SPAdes) (version 2) | ecosystem: Environmental > Aquatic > Marine > Oceanic | place: Pacific Ocean | collected...
TTGCTTAAAGCCTCAAGCCCCCCATACCTATGGTTTGTTATGTGCTAACTTTGTGTTATAAAACTTTACTAATTCTTGTTGCATTTTTACTGCTTCTTGATATGATTCTAATTCACATCTATAACAACAATAACTACTATAATCTTTTTCTAATATATCAAATACTTCTCTCCAATTGCCTAAACCATCTAAATAGTCTAAATACTTGCTGTATAATATTGAAGTTCTTATTCTTATGTCTTTCATTCTAGTAATATCTATTACAAAATATTTAGGATTTTTGTTATCACTTATCTTTATGAACCTGTATTGCATCATATATATAATAACATAAAATATATATCATGTTTTTTTACTTACCTCTACCTAAAACTTTTAAACAATACCAAAGACAATAGCTTTGTTCACTTAAAGTGGCATGAAAAAATACCATGCCGCTGTGTCGTCTAGTGTATGTGTTCCAGCAGATAGAAACTTAGTATAAAGCTTTGTACTATATGAATTACCAGTTTGTAAAAAATGATCCGTGTTAGAAGGGACAGTGCTAGACTCTGAAAGTGTCCAGCTACTTACATCAACATCTACATCTGACCAGTTATGTGCATCAAATCTTACCATAAAAGCTATAACATTACTATTTATGACAACTGTGGCAGTAGTATTCAGACTATTATTGCGTGCATTAGTTGTTCCAATAGCAGGTAAATAATCTATATCTCCCCAGGACGCAAAATATGAACTGCTATTCATTGTCAAAGGTAAACCGTAATATACTGCATCTAAGACAACTCCGTCAAATGTGACTATCAATGGTGTGGACGTGGCTGGTTCAACGTCTTTAATGCCTTGATCATTTACTGTTCCATGACAAAAGCATTCTCCTCTTGAAAAACAAGCGAAGTCAACACGACAGTCTTTAAGTACACCATCTTTTTCATTTTCTTTTACATAATACTTAAATCCTAGGGTTGATTTTTCAGCATATGCAACTTGGTAACCTTCCGATGTTGCGCTCTGCATTGTAAGAACAACAGTGTAATTGTTGGATGTTGGACTTTTTGAGGAGTCAAAAACAATACCGTACTTGCCGGTGCTCATCCTGTAACTTGTAAAAGATGGAACACTAAATGGACTGACAGTGGTACTCATACCTTGATGCAAGGTATTGAGTTCGGCGCGAAGGTTTGTACCGGCAAGGGGAGCAGTAGTGAGGTGACCGCCCGTCAGCCAGAGCATATCTGCATTAGTAATACTTCCATCAACAAGATAGTTCGCTTGTAAAAGATTAGCATTGCTAATGGGTACAGTGTAAGAAGAAATAAACTCATCCATTGCTCGGTACACAGTTCGTCCATTCAACACCCTTGTTGCATACGTAGTTTGTAAATCCGCACTCATTAGGTATTGTGGTTCGTCTAAAATGTCACACACTGACGTCACGTATTGTTGAATCGCTGCACAAGTAGCAATTCTGTCATCATCATTGGTGACTCCTAGACTACTTGACGCTGTCGCTACATTACGCCTAATCTCAGTTAAGTGATCGTCCCTTTTCCTTAATTGCAATTGTCTTCCTGCTACATGGTTAAACACAGTTCCAGAAGTTGGTAAATGTGTGTCGCCTTGTGCAATTGATGTCGTAATTATATTCTCTTTTAAATAATTAAGGTTTGCATTGTCAGTAAGAGTTCCATTTACTTGGAGATTATTTAGACACGTAACAGGAAAATCAAAAAACCATTTATTAGCAGGTGAAACACTAGCGGCTACACTTGTTCCCTTTTTAAATAGCAACCATTTAGTTGCATCAGCCTTTATTGAGGAGTCATTGTTTGCATTTAAATCAACTACCTGTTCAAGTGAGTATATCCGACCATTATGATTCTGATTGTTCGCCGAGAGAATGTTTGCATCTAGCACAATTTGATTAAATTGAGTCTGAATACTGCTTGTCACACCATTTAAATAATCAAATTCGGAATCACTAACATTCCCCAATCCAATTTGATTAGCGTTGATTTGACTAGAACTATTAAGAACTGCAAGATTTATGGCTTCCCTCACAGCGTTCTCCGATATCAATGCTGTTGTGTTTGTAAGTGAATTTAAATTAGTTGTATTAGTCCTAGGATTATTGACTTTAAGTTCAAGAATTGTTGTCCGCGAACCTACATTATTGATTCCAGTGACATTTGTGGCTATAGAAGTCTGATTACTGGAAATTTGTGGTTGAAGCAGCCCTAAAATTGTGTTTGTCATTTGACCTACATAGTTCATAACTTGCTCACCGTTTGGACTTAGTAAGTGAAAGCCGTCCCAACGAGAAGGACCTATAACAGCATTTGCTCCACAATCTAATAATGCTTGACAACTAATTGGTGAGTTTATAGTATCTTCTAAAATCATAGTTTTGTTGATCTTGAACTTAGGAAATCTAGGGTCTAAATTTATATGATTTGATACATGAGGAATTTTGGTCATTATATACTATTCAACATATATTTATAATTCAACTAAACTTACCCAAGTAAATTTATTTGATACATGACCATAAACACTATTAATACCTCCATTAGATTCATAATGAAAAGAAATTTCATCACCTAAATTAAAGTAATCAACATAAGATGTATTATTTGTAAATCTTTTGGCTGTGGAAGTGCTAAAGTTTTCAACATTTGACATTGCAATATTATTATTATTGTTTCGTATAGATAAAACTCTATTTCCACCATTAACCAATTGTTCCCAAATTTGAAAAGATATTAGATACGAGCCTGATTTTGGAATAACAAACTTACCTGTTGCTAAATTTAAGATTGATGAAGTTTCGTGTATTAAAGTGTATTTATTTGTATTTCCAATTACATCTGTAGTTCCACCGAATACATTCATATTTGTATTTAAGTATGCTGAACTTACTTGCTTTTCAATGTTATTACTATTACTAATATTATTACTAATATTTATGATATTATAATCTATTCCTGAAGAATGTGGTATAGTCATTATATAAATTAAAATAGTTTAAATGGGAACACCTAATTTATTTAACTTAATTACACTTTGACTATCAGTTGTTATATGTAATTTAGAATTATTAGGTCTTTCTCTTGGGAAAATATCATTTGTTTTTCTTCCTACACCACTGGTTTGATGTAACTTAAATTTGTCTTTTGCTGGACGACCTACCTTAACTCTCAAGTCATTTCGGCACATTATTACTCTACGTGAAGTGGATATATTAGTTGTATCATTCATCATAGCTGGTTTATAAATTTGATTTTCTGGAACATATCCTAAATTTGGGTTCTTTGTTGTTAAATTTTCTCTCTTAAAACTGGCGGTAGGGACTAATGCTATTGCTGGTACAGCTTCTTTTCCCTCTAATCCACTTATTAATGAAGGTATAATCATTTTATTATTTAAAAACATAATAAAATAATTAATCTATTTTACTCAAAGTCTACTGAATTACTTCAATCGCCAAACCTGATCCGACTCTAAGGGTGCTAGTAACTTCACAGAATAATGATACTGGGCGACCATTTGTTCCATTATAAATATTGTAAAATCCATTGAGTGCAATTCCACGAGTATCTAAGCCACTTATTTGACGGCTGAACTCCGAATCACAGAGGTTAAGTCTCATACACTGAACAGAATAATTTGCAAGCATTGTGCGTAATCCATATTTCATTTGATGTTTGCCTCCTAAAACAGATTCTTTTGATATTTGGAACATGTCTTCGTTTGATGCCTGGAATTGAGGGAATAAAGCTCCATTAAGTTGTAACTGATATTTAGTAGTAGAGTCATTATTTTCGGGGAAATTGAAATATTTGCTTACATATTTTTCTTTGTTGTAATCAAGCACAGGGTCAAAAGCAGTATTAGGCACTGTTGTTTCACCACCATTAACTATATGACCAGCAACTAATACAGCACCACCTACTGTATCAAAACCAGCATTTCTGTGTGCAACCCATATGCGGTCTAAGCTTTGTGTTGAACAAGAAAATCTCATATTTCCATTCGGCGAGTCCTGGAATGAGATATATTGTTTAAATGGTAATTCTAAATAACCTACCTGAGACATCATCTGAGAAACCATAGAATCATAAGTTCCATCGGCTAAACCGATTGTTTCAATTGTAGCATAAATATTGTTTAGTTCATAAACAGGAGCGGCTGCTGCTTCTACAGTTGTAATAGGGGCTGTACCTCCATAAAGGTCTGTTCCATTAGCATCAATGCATACATTATTTGTTGCTAAATAAATAGATACAACACACTCTGCAAGTAGTGATAAATCTACAATTTTTGGTTCAACTGTGCCTAAAAATCCTTCCCATTTATCTACCACATACGAGGCTGCGACTTCAACATTACCAGCAATACCACTGGCTTTGTGATATGATTCAGCTCTTACTATTTCAGGGTGTCCTAAAATAGGGTCTGTTGTGTCTCCCATTAGAGCATCTTTTGCGTGTTTAAATACATTATACATATTATTTCCCGAAGAAACTTGAACTCCTCCGAAAGTGACCTCAACACGCTCAATTAAACTATCAATTTTGTTAGGGAGTCGTCCTTCACCTGTAGCAGTTTTGATTTCAGCATCAAAATGGAGAGCAAAAGTGCGGAAATTGACTAAACTATTTGCTGGAAGAGTAATTCTAATAATATTATTAGCATTTGCAGTAGCACTTCCTTGTGGCATTATTTTAAAGCGATTAGTAGAAAAGCCGCTTAGACGATCTAGAAAATAAGAGAGCTGGGGACTGTAACTCATTTTATTTATAATAATAAATATTATTTTTATCTAACTTATCAAATTCATTATTATAAATTAGAACGGAAATCGCCGTTCAGGCGATTGTTAATTTGCCGTCCTTCGTCCGGCTTTGACGAATTATCTTGTATGTCCATCATATTGCATAAAAGTATTGCTATATCTAGATGGAGCTGTTCTAACTATATCAGGTGTAAATCTTTCATTAGGTGCTCTTTTTTGAATTATATCACATCTAAGAACCATATTGAAATTTAAATTGCCTAAAGTATTTTGATTAGTATAACCAGGCAATCTTCGTCCATGATGGTCAGTTAAGTAAAATCTAATATTATTTATATGTTTTTGAGAAGGTAAATCTATAAAGTATTCTCTACCTGTTCCAGCATCATAAGCAATCACTTCTGTATCAATAGGAAATCTACCTACAATATTAGAATGATGAACATTATTGACTGGAAAAGTAGCATTACCTGCTTCTAAAGAAGAAGTTGCTAAAGTATTTGAAGTTAAACTACTTCTTAAATATACAAATTGTTCTGTATGTCTTTGAGCTGGAAATTTACAAGTAAATGTAATGAAATTAGTATTTGTTGTTGAAGTGACATCTATACTATTAATATTACCTGCTGTTGCTTCAGTAGCAATTCTGTCACCGCCTAAAAGAGAATATATATCAGAGTCATCACCACTAGTATATTTTTCTATAAACTGGATTTGAACATCATTTGTTGTAAAGTCATGATTAGCTAAAGTACCCCCCGCTTTAAAATCTACTCTAAATTGTATTATATTACTTGATGTTCCTACTGGAGTTGCGTCCGAAGCAGGAGATATAACAGTTGATGTAGTTGCGTCTATGCTATGAGTATTTACCTTACCTCCTGTTGTATCTTCTTGTAAAGTTAGTAATGCTTCAGCCACTTTTTCAGCAAAATTTGTTGCTATATCATAAATTGATTTGTAATTTTGATGCTCTAAATCTATGATTGTATCACCTTTGTTTGTTTTTAATTTAAACTTGCTGTTGTTTTGATTTACATTTGGAAAAGATTTATACATAGAAAAGTTATTTACAGTTAGTCTGATTAACTGACCTTTTTCGCAGTCAATATTTATACCAGTTAGATTTAATTCATAATCATCTCCTTTGCTTGATGAATTTGGAGCTCCTCTATCGGTGTCCACAAATACGTTAAAAGACGATACAATTTGTTCAGACATTTATATTATATAAAATGATTATTTTATTAAAAGTTATACAATAATCATTCAATTGTCATAGTTTTATAAGTTCCAGCATTTGGTCTTTCTTTTTTTGGAGCATTTGCCCATTTATTATTATTTATGATATCATCAATTTTATCTTTTGGATTAGTTTGTATTATATCCCAAGCCATTTCAATAACACTTGGAGGCATATTTGGATAATCTTTTAAAGCAGCATTTACTTCTGTTTTTCTTTTTGCTAAAGTTAAGTTATCATAATTAAATGGATTTGATGCTTTATATCTTGGGATTTCTTCAATAACGTTTTCCATAATATATATTAAAATATTTTATTTTACGGCATTTCACCTGAATTTCCAAATTCCTCTCTTTGCTGTAGCATACTTAACTGAGAGCCTCCACGCTGTCCTACTGAAGAACTAACTTGCACTCGAACTTGCAGCCGCACTTGCACTTGCACCTTGAAGATCTAAATTGATATTTACTTGACTATCTAAGTTTTCACTGAAAATATAATCTAAAAGTTTGTTGAAAACTTCACCATTATTTACTTTACTGCTAGTATTTTTTACATTTATATTTGTGAAACCAAAATGTTGATACATATAATTCGTATCATTGCTGTTTAGTTCTGGAACTGTGTTTCTTAATTCTCTGTATAAAACTCTTATTTCCATTATTTGATCTTCTCTTGATAGTTGAGTAAATGCAGTATAGAAATCCATTTTCTTTTGATTTTGTGATTGCATAAATTGTTGTGATACATTAAATTGTTTCTGCATTTGTTGCATTTGACTTTGCATAGCAACTAAAGCAGGATTAGGTGTGTTTGCTGTTTGAGTTACTAATGGAGCAACATTTTGAGTAGAAACATTAGAATAGTTTTGAGCTGGTATTACTAAAGGTTTCGTTTTTTGACTTCTCAACACAAAGTCTTCTATTAATGACTCTTTTTGTTTTGCTGATAATGGTAAGTTTTGAAACATATAAGAAGCTTTTTGTGGTCTGACTATTTTTCTGTTTGCACTAATTGCTGCTAATTGTAATTTATTAAATGGTATTGTTTGTTGATCTATGCACCTATTGAGCACTGACTCGTCAGATAAAAAACCTTGTCTCATTGTTGTTTGCGGCATTTAATATGACTAAATATTTTAATCTTTAGCATGCATTAACTTTTTGTGTTTTTCTGTTTTTTTATGTCTGTTTAAACTTTGAAAGTTGATTACACAACCACACTCACATTCAGTTTTCTCATTCAACATGTCCTTTGCTTTGTTGTAACGTTTTCTACCTAATTCTTTTCTTTCTTCTTCTGTCTTTTGGTGATAATATTTTTTACTTTGATTAAGTTGTTGAACTCTTTTATCTTCTTCTGATGAAAATGCTTTAATTTGATTTAAAGTTGCTTTTAGTTTTATTCTATGTTCTTCTTCTCTTATTTGTGCTTGAACTCTGGTGGTAATAGATTCATCACATTCTTCAATAATCATCATTCTCCAATTATCCCAACCTCCATTTTCTCTTATGGTTTTATAAATTTTATAATGCGACTTACAATCATTATTGTTTGTATGTCCTTTGTGTTTTGATTTTCTATTTGTAAAGTTTTTTGTAGAACCAACATAAATTTCATCACAATCATCACAACAAATTTTATATATGACATATCCCATTTTATAGCATAATATCCCAATTTCTGTTTAAATCCATTTTTAAATATTTATTTTTTAAAAGTTGAGAGAATATTTAAAAAAATAAAAATAAAATTTTCAGAGAATATTTTTTTTCGCATAAAAAAGTAACTTTTTGGTTAAATCTCTCTTTTTGTTATATATCATAGAAATTCATAAATAACTTACAGCTAAGTCATCTTACTTTTACTAAAAATAAAACAAGTTTTAAAAATATTTTTAAAAATAAAAAATAAAATTTCGAGAGAACCATTAAAAAATAAAACTTTTTTTTTTTATTTTTTTTATTAGAACGGAGATCGCCGTTCAGGCGATTGTTAATTTGCCGTCCTTCGTCCGGCTTTGACGGAACATTTACATTCCATATCATCAAATATAATACATTCATTTAAATTCTTTCTAAAAATTTTACTTGGACATACATATCTTTATATGCCGATTTAAATATGCTTTGCACAGTTGTTTTTCACAATGTGGGCAATGAACCCTCTCTTTATTTCTTGCTGATATTGTTTCCTTTCTTGCTTGATATCTCTCTTTTTCTGTCAATGGATTTCTTCGCAGAACATTAGTATTGCACATACCACATAATACATTTCTAAAACAACCAGTTTCATGGTCATGGTCTAAATGTTTTTTACCATTTAGACCTTTTCCTTCAATTATTTCTACATTGCACCTATCACATTTGTGTGTGTTCATATACGTCTCATATAGAGCATTATAGTCATCGCTCTTAACACCAATTCGTTTCCAAGCAGTTATTCTGCTAGTTTTTTTACCGGCATAAGTTTGTTTGTATGCTTTTTGTTTAGCCGCATTTCTTTCTGCATTGTTTGCTCTCCACTCCTTTTGTAGCATTTTCATTCGTTCCTTGTTGTTATCTCTCCATTCTTTGTTCTTTTTTAACTTTTCTTCCTTGTTGTCTTCATACCATTGCTTTTGATATTCTGTTTGTACCATTTTAAATAGATTAAAGTCAATTATTTAAATCGTTTTCCTTAAATGTTATTTCGGGCATTTACATTCCATATCATCAAATATGATACATTCATTTAAATTCTTTCTAAAAATTTTACATGGTGATTTCGCTGAAAAATCTATTGTCAAATTTCCATATTTTTCCTTTGTAGCAATTTTATACGCTTCTCTAAATTTATTTATATCTATTACAGAACCTATTTCGTCTTCAATTGCCTGCATTTGCTTCTCTTGTTTATTTTCAAATAATGTAAATAGTGATAAATTTTCTCTTATTAATCTTCCTATTCCCTGTCCTGAGCCGCACCTATATGATTGTGATAATATTATTACAGCCAATCCGCAAGCACTTCTATTATTATATTCTTTTTTCAGAGGTGCAATATGACGATTTAAGGTTGCAAGTTTCCCTAATCCTGATGATTGTAAAATAGCAGGTGAGTTTATAACATCATCTAAAATTAATAAACTTTTTACAGGCTCATTATATTTATATTTTGGTGGTTCTTCCATAAACCCCATATCATAATACATCAGGAGGTCATCTTCATTATAATGAGATATAGGTTTTTTTTGTTTCATCATTTTGACAAAGTCTTTATATCTCTCCTTTTGTTCTAAATACTCTTCCCATTCATCTCTATCTGCTTCAACTCTTTCAATTACATTTGAGATGCTTTCTTTGGTAGGTTCAAAAACATCTTCTTCATCAACATACTTACCAAAATATGACCTATTTGATGCAAAACTTGGAGTAATCATATAAATTTTATGAAAAGTTTTGTCTTTTTTTGCTTGGGCTAGAAACTTTGAACACAAATAAGATTTACCACTATTGCGAACGGCGGAAATATACCATAAACAAGGCTGACGAAATGCATCAGGTGGTGTTGAATATTCATTGGATACTCCTTTATCAGGATTTTGATTATAAATGTTTAGTTTTTTTACCTTCATTATTATTATAAAATATTATTTTAAATACACTATATAAAAATGTCTGAAGAATCATTCACTGTATTTATAAAGGAAAATGGGACTTGGGTCTTATCATTTACTGCAATATTAAGTGGTTGTATAGGTGCTACATTAGTATACTTTCTAAAAAGTAGATGCACTGTAATTAGATGTGGTTGTGTAAGTTGTGAAAGGCAAGTAATTGATTTGAACTCAGATAATGCAACTTTAGAAATTGCTAATGTTTAAACTCCTGGAGTAGTAGTCGGTGTATCAGTAAATGAACTTGGTTCTATATGTGTGTTTGATGTGTTAGGATATGGAACATTACTAAAAACAGGAGTTTTTGTTTGTGATGGTGTTGATGGTAAAGGGTCGTCCCATTGTTGACTTGTCCAAGTTCCATCAGGTAATAAAACTGGATATAAATCAAAACCTTGTTTTACACCATCAAAATCAGCATTTGTCATAGAATAATGATATACTAAATCTCTTATATGATTATTTACTTCTTCAAATGTTCCCTCTTTCATTAATCGTTTATAATCAGGGTCATTTGCAATTGTTTCTAAAACATGACTGCCTTTGGGAGCGGCGGGTGCATTTCTTATTGCTTGAATTCTTTTTTGTTCTTCTATTTTCGCTTTGTTATAATCATTTTGTGCTTGGATATATTCTGGTTTTAAAGTTTGAGTATTTTGATTATTTTGAGTAGCACCTGAAATTAAGCCTATTAAACCACCAACAAGAGCACCAGTTCCAGCTGCTATAGCAGTTCCTAGAAACACTGCATCGGCTACAGGATTTAATCCACCTTCTACTCCTGCAACTGCACCTGTTGCCTCAGTTGCTGCTGCTAATCCTGCATTAACTGCTTCAATACCTTCTAATACTCCTCCTCCTATTTCAGCCATTTCTATTCCTTCAGCGGCTGCAGTTGCACCTTCTCCTAATAAAGCAGTAGTTTCAGTAGCTTCAGCGGCTGCACCTATTGTTGCTAATTCTACTCCTTCTGCTGCAACTGCTTCGCCTCCTAATGAAATTGATGAAATAGCAGTTTTTGCTGCAGAACCTATTGCTTGAGTTCCTACAAATCCTAAGCCACCAGCAGCACCCGTAAAAGCACCACTTAATGTTTGTCTAGGAATTTGTTCCATATCTTCAGGTAATATGACGTCTGCAATTGCATTTGCACCTTCAGCAGTAATTAACGAACCAGCAATAGGAGCGAGTGTTGCAGACATAGGAGCAGCACCTGCTCCCACTAATGGGCTGATTATTTTTGTTAATGCTGAACCACCAACACTTGTTTCTGCAATTTTCACTGCAGTATTAGCATCTGGATTGATTTGTTCTGTTACATATTGAGCAAGAGCAATAGGTGCAACTCCTGAAAATACACTACCTAAAGATCCTCTTGTTATAAATCCTGAGTTTCTTGCTGTATCAGGTTTTATATATGATTGTAAATTATGGTCATAAACTGCTTTTGAGAAAGGATTTGAGGGCGCTCCAACTAATGGTTCAATCGTAGTAATAGTTGTTTTATAAGGTGCTTTTGATTGTAAAATTTCCTGTAATGTTTGAACTGTTCCCATAGCCATAGCAGGGCGAGCGGTTCTTACAAATTCTAAAGGAGCAGATTCCGGTGGTCTGTTCATAAGTATATTCAGTTCGTTTTTCCCTAACAAAGGATCAATAGAATAGTGAGGTAATTTATATTTTTCACCAAGATACATGGCTTTTGCACCTCCGTTACTGTAACTTACTAATTCTATATTTGAGTTTGGGAATTCTGTATTAACTTTTTTATACAAGTCGTCTAAATATTCATAGTCTTTTTTATTATTATATATTGTATCTTTCATGTGCTTAATTTCAGCAGGTGTTGATTGTTCGCCAGCTAAACCTTTAAACACTAATTTTATATTTCCTTCTTCTGGACCTCTACCATTCAAAACCATAACGTTTCTATCACTATAATCTCTAACAACTCTATAATGATCTACACCACTTTTCTTTAAAAATTCGCTTGTATCAGCACTTCGCCTTGATTTTGCTACTAAATCCATATCTTCAAACTTAACATTTCCTGTTTCTTGATTACCAAGCCTAATATCATCTTTAACTAATTCATAAGCAGCGGCTACCATTTTTCCTTTCGCTATTTTTTCAGGGGTTAGTTTGTCTATATTTTTTAAAGGTTTGATATTACTTATTGTTGGAAGTTTGCTTATTATTTTATCTTCATTAGCATTAGTGGAGGGAGGTCCTGGTCCTGGTCCTGGTCCTGGTCCTGGTCCTGGTCCTGGTCCTGGTCCTGGTCCTGGTCCTGGTCCTGGTGGATGTGGTGGATGTGGTGGATGTGGTGGATGTGGTGGTTTTGGTTTGTTATGAGGTTTAAACTCTTTTACAATTGGTATATATTTACATCCAGCAATTGTGTTTTTTTCAAAGTTTGTATTTTTGCTGCAATTAATTGGTTTAAACTTATATAGATTAGGCATTTATATATTAAAATAAATTATATGAATGCTTATAATTTAAACTTCTTCTTGAAGTCTGCTATACTTGCTGATAATGTTTCTTTATTCCATAGTAAATAATACGATAAATAACCAGCACGTGTTGGGTCTTTCGTTTCTAAATCTTTTTTATGTCTTGACCTGTATCTATCACGTTGTTCTTTATCTTTTGTAATTGTATAATCGTCCATTCCTTTTGCCCCAAAATGAACTTTCTTAGTTTTATTATCACCTAAATCAAATATTGCTACGTATTTTTTATTTTTATTTGTGCTTCGTTCAACATTGATTAGTTTCATTACTATATTGAGATATTATATCTAAACTTATATCAATTTCTTCGGGTTTAATCATAAGTAAATCATCATACCAATCGCTAATTTGTTTAATATATATTGCATTTTCAAGCTGAGCCTTGTTCATTTTACTATATCCTCTAATGTTAAGTTGTTTGCATTGTAATCGTAATTCTTCGACTTTCATTTATAAATTACCTACAAAAAAAATTACATAAATTGCCGATTAAAATTAAAGTTTTGCAAATTTGCTCTAGGCATTTGTCCAAAAGCAGGAAATTGTTTCTGAGGCTCTCTCTCTTGAGGGTCAATAGTAGGAACATTTTTAGGTTTAGAGGATTTTCTTTTAATATAAATAACATTTTCATCATCATCACTAGAACTTTCTTCTACTATTACAACTGGTTTTTTCTTAGGTTTCTTTTTTTTAATTGGTTTCGGCTCTTCGGAACCGAAATCGCGGTTCTCGCGATTATTATTGCCGTCCTTCGTCCGGCTTGACGAATCTTCTTCTGGCTGTGTTTCTTCTTTTGACTCTTTTTCATTTTCTACACTTAAATCTACCATTTTATTTCTAACTTTTTTCTCAAGAATTTCCATTTGTTCTTTTTTCACTTTTTCAATTATTTGATTTTCTTTTTCTTTTTTTGCTTCTTTCATTTTCTTTTTTACTTCAGCTGCTTTTTCTCTTGCTTTTGCTAAACGCTCTAACGCTTCTGGTGTCATTATTCTTTTCTTTTTCTCAGTTTTTTTTGTTTCTTCTTCAATAGGAACTTCTAAATCTTCAGTATCAGACATATATAGATATAAGTAGAGAAATAATTTTTTACAAAATCTAAAAAATAAAAATAAAATTGAAAATAACGATATAAAAATAATTTAATATATATTTAGTAATATATAATGAAAGGTCGACCATTGGGTAAAATGAACGATATGGTATATCATTGGAAGGTTACGACATTAGACAAAGAAACAGGAGAAATTAGTGTTGATAAGTATTGCTCTATAAATGAATTTAATAAAAAAACAGGTTATAAATTTACTGCAGATCATATTTATAAAATGAAGAAACTGACTAAAGAAGATATTCAGAAAGCATTAGAAAATCCTAAACCTAGATGCTTTGCTTCTATGTATGGACATCTGACTTTTGAAAAAATCAAAGAACCAGTAATATACGAAAGAATAAGAATAAGTTGATATTTAGGGAAAATATATAATTTTTTAAAATTGATTAAATTATATTTTTAAATTTCTACTTAAAGATATAATTGATAATTAAATTATCGTTGAATAATGAAAAATAAAATATATTCTTATAATATAATGAAGAAAATAAACAACTCCAAAAAACGAGAAAACAGGAAAACCTTGTTGGCTATGTTTGAGTTTAGCACCTTACAAGATGCAAAAAAAGGATTAGGTATAAAAAAAGACAAAGCTGATGATGTATATGAGCAATTAAGGATTAACTATAATGAACAAATTGATGAAATTAGAAAGAACAAACGTAGAGCAAAATATCAAGAAAAAAAAGTAAATGAACAAATCAGTAAAACTGTTGCAATGTTTAATCAAAACGGCACATCAGTCTCATTTACTAACATAACAAAACAACAACTAGAAATCATACTAAAAAATATTGATTTGACTAAAAGAGTTGTTATGTCAGTAGATGGTAGTTATTACACTCTTAGTATTGAAAGAGTAAAAAAGATGATTCAAGATATAGAACAATTTTGGGTTGAAGAGGTTGAAGACTATGGAACAAATTACAATGCTGATTTGATTTTAAGAATAAAAGATGTGAAGGAAGTGACTATATCAAGACCAAAATGGCTTGGTAAAAACAAAAATGAAGGGGCTTTTTTCAAGTATTACCATAACACAGAATTAGATTTAGATGTGTTTGGTGTTCATAAAGAAAAGCAAGAGAAGTATAATGAAAACTGTTTTGTTCAAGCATTAATTACAGTAGGTATTGATGATGAAATCGTTAAAGGTATTAGAAGTATAATTTGTAGTAAATATCTTCCTACCAACAAGCTTACTCATATTGCAGAAAAGTATAAACTTTACTTTAGAATCAAGACTTTAGACAAACATAAAGACACATTTAACTTTGGTGACAAAAAAAATAAAGAAGTATTATTAGGGCTTATTGATCAACATTACTTTGCTATTGCTCCAGTAGAAATTACTACCTATGCTTTAAAAAACTACTTTTCTATGAAATATATAAAAGATTACCATCAAGTAATAAATGCATCTTATAAAAAGTCAAAAGAAAGATATACTAACTCTTGGGAAGTTATAAAATATATGTATTTGAATAAAGAAACTTATTTAACACAAATTCCTATTGATGATCTTTTAGAAACTCAATACAGCAACCTCGTCACAGAAATAAAAGACCTTAATTATAAAGAAACAGCCATTAGAAGTAATGAAGTCAAAGAAAAAAAAGAGATTCATGCCCCTACCATATTCTTTGATTTTGAAACTACTACAGATGAAATAATACATGAACCATATATGGTATGCAATAGTGAAACCAAAATTCAATATGGAAAAAAATGTGGTTATAATATGCTTAGAGATTTGTTTGAAAAGTTCAATAAAGATTATAAAACACTTATTCTAATAGCACATAATGTTGGCTATGATTTTAGGTTCATACAACAATATCTCATGATTGAAGGTATAATTGAGAGAGGTCATAACATTTTGGAAGCAAAAGGAAGATTTTACTATGCAAAAGGTCGATTTATAAACATCATATTAAAAGACAGTTACTCTATCATTACAATGCCTTTAAAGAAATTTGGTAAATGTTTTGATTTGGACCAAGATAAAGAAATCATACCATACTCTATGTATAATAAATCAAATATAAATGCAAGATATTTAGATGTGAAGACTTGCAGAAAGTATTGTGATATTCAATTGAAATGCAACAACTTAGATAAGACTACTACAACACAAGATTGTGAAGAATATTTTAAATGTTTTATAGATAATTGCTCCAAATGGAATTGCATTAAAGATGATTCTATTGATATTATTGAATATTCAAAAATATATTGTCAAAAAGATGTGGAAGTTTTGCAGAAAGGATATATTAAATTTGGTAAAATGTTAAAAGATGGTTGTAACATGGATATTAATAATTTTATGAGTTCAGCACAACTAGCTCATCAGTATATGTTAGAAAATGAAGTGTTTGAAGGTGTGAATCAATTATCATCAACTCCAAGAGAGTATATTATGAAATGTGTAGTTGGAGGTAGAACAATGTGTGCTGAAAATAAAATGCAACATATAAAAGGAATCATTGATGATTTTGATGCTGTTAGTCTATATCCTTCTGCTATGAGTAGATTAGGAGGTTATCTTATTGGTAGTCCAAAAATATTAGAAAACAGGTCTTATGATTTTCTTGAAAAGCAAGATGGATATTTTGTTCAAATTAGAGTGAAAAAAGTTAATAAAAAGTTTAAGTTTCCATTGATGAGTTATATTAATGATGAAGGAGTAAGAATATTCACAAACAAAGCTCTTGATAGTTTATATGTGTGTAAATTTGAACTTGAAGACTTAATCAAATATCATAAAATAGAATTTGATATTATTGATGGATATTATTACAATGAAGGTAGAAATAACAAATTAGAAGAAGTTATTAATTTCGTATTTAATGAAAGGTTAAAACTGAAAAAAGATAAGAATCCATTAGAACAAATATATAAGCTAATCATGAACTCTTCTTATGGTAAGACTATACAAAAAGCAATTGGTGATGAACTCAAGTTTGTTTCTAATCATCAACTTGATAATTTCATTGATAAACACTACAACAGAATCAGTTGTTATGAAGAATTATATGGAGGTAGCGATGAATACAAGAAGTATAAAGTCAAACTTGAGAAGGGTATCAATGAACATTTTAACAATGCTCATTGTGGTGTTGAAGTCTTAGCCATGAGCAAGAGAATAATGAATGAGGTTATGTGTTTAGCTGAAGATAACAAATTAGACATTTACTATCAAGATACAGATAGTATGCATATCAAACAAAAGGATATTGCTATATTGGCGAAAAATTTTGAAGATATGTATAATAGAAAGTTGATTGGTAAGGGAATGGGGCAATTTCATACTGATTTTGATAGTGATATATTACAAGGAGATATTCATGCTGTAGAATGCTTATTCTTAGGTAAAAAGTGCTATATTGATAAATTGGTTGGAGATGAAAATGGTGTTTATGATTATCATATAAGAATGAAGGGTGTGCCTAATGGTTCTATAAAATACAAAGCAAAGATTGAAGGTAGAGATGTTATGGATATATACAAATCACTATACAGAGGAAATAAAGAGGAATTTGATTTATGTTGTGGTGGAAACAAGGTTTGTTTTGAATACAATGCTAACTTTACTATATCTACTAAGTTAAAATTTACTAGGGAGCTTAAGTTTGAGAAACAATTAAATTCCGTCATGCCCTCCCTTACCGAAGGGAACACGGAATTTAATGAGCGCGCGAGGGGCGCTCTCCCCTCAGGACGGCAATTATTACAAGATGACAATTAGTCCCTGTTCAGCAGGGCAATAAATATAGCAACGGAAAGATTTATAAGTTGATTTAAAAATAAAAAGTAATATATACTTAATATATAAGTATTGATAGAAAATTTGTTGTAGCGTCTTATAGTGAATATAATGATAATAATAAAAATGAGAAATTAATAGAATATTTAAATGCTATAAAACAAGAACATTTTGAATAAATATGAATTAAATAAAAACTCTCAATAAGAAGAAGAATTACCAAATATGGAAATAAGAATTGTCTTAATATTAGAATAAAATTGTATATAAAAATGTAAGTAAGATAAAAAAGAGTAAATCTACTTTTGGGGGGTAAATGGTAGATATATATAGAGTTCATGGGGGGAATTGTTAAATTACTCTTTTTTTGACTTGTCTTTATAAAATGATAAAAATGAATGTAAGATATAATTTTACAAATGAACCATCATCAGCGTCAATTCAGTATAACCTAATATAATGAATTAGATAAAAAGATGGGTAAAATGTTAAAAAGAATTCAATATATAAAATAAATAAATTCTATATTGAATAAGAATAAATGATATATTTTTTGAGATTTATTTTTTATAGTTAGAGAGATAAGTAATAAAATTCTATATAGATTAATTCATTTCTCTCAAATGTTTATTTAATATTTTACAAAATGATAGTTATAAGATATTAAATAATAATTTACTATTAAATCTTTATTAATAATTTTTTGTAGAATTAAAATGAGATTGTAGAGAGATAAGTAATAAAAATATTTATTCAATAACTTCGTTCATTTTTAAAACCAATTTTTTAATTCTATCAATCTCTTTATCTTTATTTTTTAATTCTTTTTTGAGTTCTTTTTCAGTCATATCTTTTTGTTCTTTTGGTTTATCTTTTGGTTTATCTTTTGGTTTATCTTTTGGTTTATCAGTTGGTTTATCTTTTGGTTTATCTTTTGGTTTATCAGTTGGTTTATCTTTTGCTAATTTACTATCATCAATAGCATCTTTAATTTTTTTAGTTTTAGTTTTTTTTGGATTAATATTATCAATTTCCATTAATGTTTTTTCATTATCCATTTTCTCATCATTATCGGTCTTTTTTGCTCTCGGCATTACTTATAATTATTACTAAATATTTTAAAATAAAAATTAAAATAAAAAAATTAAAAAAAAAATGATTTAAAAAAAAAATTGATTTTAAAAAATAACACACACAACAAAATATATCATGACAGAAGTAGAACAAACTTGTAAGCACTATTGGGAACTTACCGAAGAAGAAAAGGAAGAATCAAGAGCAAGATGGAGAGCATATTATGAAAGAAATAAAGAAAGTTTAAAGGCGAGATTGTTAGTAGATGTTGAATGTGAATGTGGTTGTGTTGTCAAATATGTAAGTTTAAGCGGACATAGAAAGAGTAAGAAACATAAAAATTTGATAGAAAAACAACACGAATAAAAATTAAATTAATGTTATAAAAAGTAAGGCTTAAAGGAGACCTAAATATAAAAAATATAATCTTTTTTTATATTTATGTAGCACTAAAATGTAAGTAAATTTAACGTGTGTAAAATTTTGATAATAATTTTATTTTACACACAAGAAAAAAGGTATGGAAAAGTTTGTAGGTAGAAAAAGGTAAAATTTATGAGAGCATAGAGAGGTAAATTGAAAAATAGTAAAAATGTATATTTTTACGAGAGGTAAAAGGTGTGTGTAGAAAGTGGGGATCA
>Ga0208791_1000446_pt1 | contig 18762 bp, 25 predicted proteins | sample 11_taG_FD_184084 | JGI IMG/M metagenome (GOLD analysis project Ga0208791, IMG submission 184084) | Marine viral communities from the Subarctic Pacific Ocean - 11_ETSP_OMZ_AT15265 metaG (SPAdes) (version 2) | ecosystem: Environmental > Aquatic > Marine > Oceanic | place: Pacific Ocean | collected...
AACTCCAAGTCATCAATAGAACAGGAACCTTCAATACTTCAGAAACAATTAAGGGATTGACATCTAATGCTCTTTGGAGTCCTGAATCCTTTAACACTCTAAATAATACTAATACCGCTGATAGCATCGACCAGAACTATAGTTTTGAAACTGCTGATGACGATATTATAGATTTCACTGAGGGGAATCCCTTCGGCACCATTGGTTCCACTACTGATACTACAATCTGATGTTAGGTACATATTCATATCACGAAGTTTTCAGAAAAACTATTGTAGCGTTTGGTACGCTGTTCAATAATATCGAACTTCGTCGTTCGACTGAAGTGATGAAAGTTCCTTTGGCATATGGTCCAAAGCAAAAGTTTTTAGCACGTCTTGATCAAAATCCAGACCCTACAAACAAGAGAGTTCAGATTACTGTTCCTAGAATCTCTTTTGAGATTAATGGTATTCAATATGATTCTAGTAGGAAGGTATCACCTACACAGAAGATTAAATTTGCAAAGGATACTGACGAAAATAAGAACGTGTATATGCCCGTTCCTTATAACTTATCATTTGAATTAGCAATTATCTCTAAAAATCAAGAAGATGGATTGCAAATTTTAGAACAAATTTTACCATTCTTCCAACCTCATTTCAATCTAACCGTTAAGTTACTTCCTGATGTAAATGAAATTAAGGATGTTCCTGTTACTTTGACTAGTGTTGACTATGAGGATGAGTATGAGGGAGACTTCTCTAGTCGTAGAGCAATCATTTATACACTACAGTTTACTGCAAAGACATATCTATACGGTCCTATTACCGATGCGAAGACCATCAAAAAGGTCATCACCGATATGTACACCGATACAAATACTTCTTCTGCACCCAGAGAAGTTCGGTACACTATTCAACCAGATCCGTTGGATGCAGATGCAGATGACGATTTTGGATTTGGTATTGTTGATGAAGACTTCACCGACAATAAGAAACGTAATCCTGTAAGTGGCGCTGACGAGGCAATCTAATGACAACTCCTTTTGATGGTTTGAATGATGCGTTTGGGGCAGAACCTACTGAACTCCAAAAACATGTGGAAAAAGTGAAAACTGAAATAAAGAAAACTGATACTCCTGAAGTGAAGCAGGATTATGAGATTACTCGCGCCCAACTTCACAATCTAGTCATGAAAGGACAGGAGGCAGTAGATGGCATTCTTGATGTGGCACGAGCGTCAGATCATCCTCGTGCTTATGAAGTTGCAGGCCAACTCATTAAGAACGTAGCAGATACTGCTGATAAACTCATTGACCTACAAAAGAAGATGAAGGAGTTAGATGCCGATGAGAAGAAGTCAGGCCCGTCTACTGTTAATAACACGATGTTTATTGGCAGTACTGCGGACTTACAAAAGATGTTAAAGAAGCAAAAGGAGATAAATAATACTGACACGAAATAACTCGACACGACAATGCCTGTATTAAAAGTATTAAATACGAACGCTGTTGCAGGATCTGCAACTGAATATCAAGTAGTGCAAACTGGATACTATAGAGTGCTTGCTACAGCAGCAGCATCTACTGTATCATTCAACGGTGGACCTGCTATTACACTGGTACAGAATGAAGCACTTCTACTTAAGTCGGGAGCAAAACCTGGTCAAGCAAGAATTGTAAAGGGTGTCGATGATGCCACTGCAGATTATCAACTTGGAACTAATCTTGGTGAAGTTAGCAACACACATCCATTCTCAGTAGATGACTTCATTGCTGTAGAAGATGCTAGTACATCTCCTGCAATTGATGCTGCTTTCTTGTCAGCAGGAACAGTAGGTAAGAAAGTTACTGCAACAACTTCCAATTCTATTAGCACTGATATTGATTCTTCTGCTGCATCTGCTGATTACACTTATGCTTACAGTGGACCTCAAGCAGTAGTAAAGCGTTGTGTACAAATCACAGCAGGTTCTGGTGCTATTGTCGTCGAAGAAGTACAGGTCGTAGGTGCCTGATATGGCGAAAGGTTTTGCATCAGATATTCCACCTGCCGTTAATGGTACTGCTAAGAAATACATTAGGGGTATGATGAAGCGTAAAGATAGGTGGAGTAAACTCTATGGGGGTCGCTCCAAAGAGGTGATGCATAAGACTGCAAACAAAATGGCTATGGGAGAGATGTCTAAAATGCCACCAACATATAACGATCTATTCGGAGAAGCAAACAAGTCTGGAGATAATTCTCTTCGTGACTGGTTTGGAAAGAGTAAGTCATCTGATGGAACACCTGGTTGGGTGCAACTTGGTGGTAAGTATGCAGGAAAACCTTGTGCAAAGCAACCTGGTCAGACTACTAAACCCAAATGCGGGTCTAGTAAGATGAAAAGAAACCTAAATAAAGGCGAGGAAGAAGCAGCATTCCGTCGCAAAAATGCTGAAGATCCAAATCCAGATCGTAAAGGGAAGGCAAAAAACGTGAAGACAGAAGATCTCGACCTTAAATTGATGTCTAAAGAACTTGATGGCGCATCTAAGATGCACAAGGGTCAGTCTGAGCGCATCAAAAAACATCTAAAGAAGATGAAGAAAGAAGAAACTATTAGCGAAAGAGGCGATTTCTGGCATCCCGATCCTAAAGAAGATCGTAAGTTGGGTGGTCCTGGTGCAAACCAGCGTGCTCGTGAAGATCGTGCTGCAGCATCTAAACCAAAAACAGACTCTAAGAAACTAAGACCAGGTGAATCTTACATGGATTGGAACAAACGTCAGAAAGCAAATAAGATGAAGAAAGAAGAATTTGTCAATGAGAAAGCAGGCGAGAAAGATGCTTGCTATAAGAAAGTAAAAGCAAGTGCGAAGGTCTGGCCTTCTGCATATGCTAGTGGTAGATTAGTCCAGTGCCGTAAGAAAGGTGCTGCTAACTATGGTAATAAGTCTGAAGGAATGTCATTCCAACAGTTTCAAGAGAAGTGTTGGCAGGGATATAAAAAAGTTGGTATGAAAAAGAAAGGTGGCAAACTAGTACCAAATTGCGTCCCAGAACAAGTAACAAATGAAGGAGCAGCCTGGACAAAAAAATCAGGAAAAAACTCCGAAGGAGGACTTAATGAAAAAGGACGAAAGTCTTACGAAAAGGAAAATCCAGGATCTGACCTCAAAGCACCAAGCACAAAGGTTGGAAATCCCCGCAGGGCATCCTTCTGCGCTAGAATGAAAGGCATGAGAAAGAGACAGAAAGCATCCAACAACACTGGTGATGACCGTCTGTCGAAGTCACTTAGGAAGTGGAATTGCTGATATCTTAACACTGTGTAACTGACAACTTGGGTAAATAGTACTATACTTGTCTCAACAAGGTGGTACTATTATGGTTTCATTTTACCTATCCGTTACTATTTTCATTTTGTTTGTAGCGTATGCAGGCACCGAAAATGTAATGAGGTTATTTGCATTCCTAGATTTAGAACTGCGTTGGCATTGGGTTATATTCCGTAGTTATTTTATCAGAAGAGATTTAGAAGTTCGACTAGGATTTCCCAAGACAAGTTTTATACAACACTACAAAACATATGGAAAGTAAAGAAGTATCAGAATTATCTCTGTCTAGAGTAGAATGTGGAAAATGTGGTGCTATTTGGATTAATGGAAAGCACGTATTCAGTGGAACTGCTGCTTCATATGACAATAGTGAACTAGATCTTGCTGGTCTGGTATGTAATAAGTACGGAAATGAGCAATGCATCAACCCAAAGAAAGGGCAAGACGGAGGACAAACTTGGGAGTATAGATCTGGATTTGTCGATGGTGCAATAAAGGCAAAGAGAGATGCTTTAGATGGACTCAATAACATGATGAATCCCTGACATAGACTATTAAATCATAGTTAAATTTTATACTTCATGAGTAAATAGATTCAGTTACTATTTGTTTATGAAGTTTTTTATTACACTTCTTACTGTGATGTTTTTTGCTGCGCCAGTATGGGCAGTTGACATTAAAATGGGTTCAAACGGGAACTTGATTTTTGATCCATCCGATGTTACAATTGATGCAGGCGATACTGTACATTTTATAAATGACATGTTGCCTCCTCACAACATTATTGTTGAGGGTCGTGCAGATCTTTCCAGAGAATCTTTAATGTTTGCTCCTGGAGAATCTCAAGACATTTTGTTTGCTGATGCTGGAGATTACAATTTCTTTTGTGGTCCTCATCAAGGAGCAGGCATGACAGGTATTATTCACGTAAATTAATTATGACATACAATGTTACTCTCCAGTCTCCTGACGGCACCGAAGCTGTCATTCAATGCGAGGCAGACCAATACATTCTCGAAGCGGCAGAAGAAGCAGGTGTTGATTTACCTTCTTCGTGTAAAGCAGGGGCTTGTTCAGCGTGCGCTGGCAAACTCGTCTCTGGCACCGTAGATAATGAAGAGCAATCTTTCCTCGATGATGATCAACTTGAAGACGGGTGGGTTCTCACTTGTGTGGCATATCCTACTAGCGATTGCGTAATTTTAACCGAACAAGAAGAAAATCTATGACCTTCGCCCATGTCTTACTTTTCGGATCACTACCCTTCATATGTGCCACCATTTATTTCGGGCACAGAAAAGGTGAGAATATCTATTATGAAAGCGACAAGTACGACGGAAATGGAACAGCGCATTAGAATGAGATATGCGTTTGCAATGTCCTCCTTTGGGAGGATGTTTCGACCAGATCATATTACACTGGAGATGAGAGATCTTTGTAATGAATGGTCTCAGATTGAAGAGCAACCACCTCAGGGAGATTTATATCTGGTCGATAGATATTTCTTAGAACTTTGGAAAGCATGGTTATTGAAATCAGCATCATAATAATCTATTGTTTATTTGGATTATTTCTATTCATCCTATCGGTTTTACAAGAATGATGTTACAGTTTGCTAGATTTTGCGGAACAGTATTAAACAATCCTTGGGGAGTTGGAGTCTTGGCATGGTGCCTAGTCTTCGTCCCCATTATTGGTATGTGGGCAGTACATAAATACGATTGGCAACATTGGGAACCATTCCACAAATGAGTTTGTTTATTGTATTTGGTCTGCTAATACCACTCTCTTTAATCCTTATAGTGATGAAACTGTCTCTCTGGATTAAATCTATAAATGATGAATAATGAATTTACTATTACGTCCTCTTGAGAATGCCAATGACCCTGTGTGGTCTGTAATCATATGTGTGATACTTGCTGTTGCAGGTGCATTGTTTGTAGTTGTATACATACTAAGAGAAGCATTTGCAGAATTAGAAGATGGGCGCAATGACACCACCGAGCAGAAAGAGCTGCTACAACTTCCGAGTGACGGAGATCAACCGTGTCCTTGATGGTGATACTATTGATGTTACTATCGACCTCGGGTTTGATCTATACAAGAAAGAAAGAGTTAGAGTTGCAGGCGTTGATACGCCAGAAAAGAGGACGCGAAACCTAGAGGAGAAAGCACTTGGAATCGACGCAACCAACTGGCTCAAAGAGAAACTGGAATCGACTATCGCTGGTGATGATGAGTTGTCTGTTAGGACTGAACTTGTTGGTGGGGTTGGCAAATATGGGCGTCTTCTTGGCTGGTTATACATTGGGGACGAGTCAGTGTCGCTCAACGAGCAAATGATCGAAGAGGGTTATGCTCATGCCTATGATGGAGGCACTAAGGATATGAATCTCGAAGCACTGAAAGAGATTCGTCGTGAGCACGGCACATTAGTAGAGTAATAATATAAATACCTTGGAGAAGTCCCAGGTTTATTTGCATGTCGGAATTAAATGTAGGAACAATTAATGCTACTAATGTCAACACTTCTAATGTAAGTGCTACGAGTGACGTTGATGTTGATGGGGACTTTACTATTCCCAATAAGACTAATAGTACTCGTCCATCAGCACCTCCTACAGGTACAGTTATTCATAACACCGAAGAGGATAAGCAGCAAGTTTATAATGGCACTGAATGGAAAACTATTGGTGGAGATATAGTTGCTACCCAATATAAGATTCAATGCTGGGGTGCTGGTGGTGGCGGTGGAACTAGTGGTGGATGGAGTTATGGTGCCGAAGGTGGCGGTGGTGGATATATTGAAGCAAATGTATCGGGACTGACGTCAGGAAACACTCTTTACATTCGTGTCGGTGAAGGTGGATTAGTTAATGGTACTCGTATGTCGTATGGTGGTGGCGGTGAAGCAAACCGCGCTGGTGGTGATAATAGGTATGGTTCTAATGGTGGTGGTGCAACTGGGGTATTCCTTGGATCTGTAGCTCATGGTAATACAATACTGATTGCTGGTGGTGGAGGTGGCGGCGGATCATCCAGAAACCAAGAGGGTAATATTGGTGGTGCTGGTGGTGGTCCTACTGGTCAAGATGGCGTTTCTGCTTATGATGATAAGTGGCAATATCGTGGCAGAGGTGGTGGAGCAACTGAAGGTGGTAGAAATAACCAGCAGGGAGCTTCGTATTCAGCTCAAGCATTAGAGGGAGGATCTGCTGCATCTAATGGTTATGGTGGCGCTGGTGGCGGAGGATATTATGGCGGCAGTGCTGGAGGTTACTCTGAACAGCACACAATGGCAGGTGGTGGCGGTGGATCTGGATATGCAGATTCCACATATTGTAATGATGTGCGAAACTATCGTGGAGAATATCGTATGCCAGCTGGTGCTGGTGAAGCTGGATATCCTGGTGGTGGTCTTTCATTTGGCGGTAATTCTAATGCATCTGCTGGTGGTCATGGATACTGTAGAATTACAGATGCTAATGGGACAGTAACAACTTATACATATACAGGTTCGGATGTAACTATAACAGTACCATGATCTTTGACTTGAGTGTGGATGACTATGCAATCATCCTAAATGCATTACATTACTATAAAAAAACTGAGAAGAAAGGTAATTTCAAACAGTATAATGAGGAGAGAATAAATAAATTAAGGGATAAAATGGCGTATCAACTTATCCCTAGTCCTGAAAGTGAACCGACATAATGAGTACCTCTGACGTATATCTTGGTAATCCCAATCTAAAGAAAGCGAATATTGCTCAGGAGTTTTCTCCTGAGGAAGTAGAAGAATATTTAAAATGTGCAGATGATCCCGTACATTTTATTCTTAATTATATCAAGATCGTTTCTCTAGATGATGGTGTCATACCTTTTACTATGTACGACTTTCAAGTCGATATGGTAAAGAGTTTTCATGACAATAGATTTAATATTGCCAAGTTGCCTCGGCAGTCTGGTAAGTCTACTATCGTTACAGCATATCTTCTTTGGTATGTTCTATTCAATCCCAATGTTAATGTAGCAATCCTCGCAAACAAAGCAGCGACTGCTCGTGAGATGTTAGGTCGCTTGCAACTTAGTTATGAAAATCTTCCCAAATGGCTCCAGCAAGGTATCCTCCAATGGAACAGGGGATCATTGGAACTGGAGAATGGCAGTAAAATTCTGGCTGCATCTACTTCCGCTAGTGCCGTCAGGGGCATGTCTTTTAATGTCATTTTTCTGGACGAATTCGCGTTTGTTCCGAACCATATTGCTGACCAGTTCTTTTCATCTGTGTATCCTACTGTATCTTCTGGTAAGTCTACAAAGGTAATTATCATCTCCACGCCACATGGGATGAACATGTTCTATAAGTTGTGGCATGATGCAGAAAAAGGCAAGAACGAATATCTCCCAACTGAAGTACATTGGTCACAAGTTCCTGGTAGAGATGCTGCATGGAAAGAGCAGACTATTAAGAACACCTCAGAGCAGCAGTTCAAGGTTGAGTTTGAGTGTGAGTTTCTTGGTTCTGTTGATACACTGATTAGTCCTACTAAGTTAAGGACTATGCCATATGTAGATCCTATAGCACAAAATAAGGGACTTGCAATTTATGAGAGAGTGATTCCAGAGCATAACTATATTATTACGGTTGACGTTGCTAGAGGAACATCTAATGATTACAGTGCATTTGTTGTAGTAGATACGACAACTATGCCATATAAAGTAGTTGCAAGATATAGAAATAACGAGATCAAACCTATCATTTTTCCCAACATCATTATTGATGTTGCAAGAAATTATAATCAAGCATATATTCTATGTGAGGTAAATGATATTGGTGGGCAAGTAGCAGATATTATTCAGTTTGATTTAGAGTACGAAAACCTTTTAATGGCAGCAATGCGTGGTCGTGCTGGACAACAATTAGGTCAAGGGTTCTCTGGTAAGAAGACACAACTAGGTGTCAAGATGTCTAGTGCTGTTAAGCAGGTTGGATGTTCTAACCTCAAAGCATTGATTGAAGAGGATAAACTTATCATTCCTGATTATGAAACCATTGCCGAATTGACTACCTTTATTGTCAAGGGACAGTCGTTTGCTGCAGAAGATGGTTGTAATGATGACCTTGCTATGTGTTTGGTTATTTTTGCCTGGATGGCAATGCAAGAGTATTTCAAACAGATGCATGATAATGATGTGAGGCAACGCATCTATGATGATCAGAGAGAATCGATTGAACAAGATATGTCACCATTCGGTTTTATTAGTGATGGTATGGAAGATGAATACTTTGCGGATGCACAGGGAGATGTTTGGCAGGTTGCGGAATATGGGGATAAGTCTTATATGTGGGAGTTTAGGTAAGGATCCAAAAATATAAATAATCCTAGACAACCGATGTTGGAATTAATCTAGGAGACTTAAACAATGGCAGTCAATCAATCCTCGCCAGGGGTAGTCATTCAGGAAAGAGACCTGACGACAATCACTTCACTATCAAGCGCAAACGTTGGAGTTCTTGCAGCACCATTTGAACTTGGTCCAGTAGAAGAGATTGTAAACATCTCTACCGAAAGAGAATTAGTTGAGCAATTTGGTAAGCCAAATGACTACAACTACGAGTACTGGTACACTGCTGCTCAGTATTTGAACTACGGTGGCATCCTTAAGACCGTTCGTGTCAACTCGACCGCTTTGAAAAATGCAGTTGATACAGGTTCTGCTCCCCTGATTAAAAATCTTACAGATTATGAAACCACTATTGAAAATGCAAACAACACTTGGTCTTGGGCAGCAAAAACTGCAGGAACCAAAGGTAATTCTATCGGTGTCTTCGTAACTGATGCTGGTGCTGACCAGATTGCAGTTATTCCTGCTCCAGGTTCAGGTAATGAGTTTGAGTTTGTTAACGACGCTGCAGTAACTGCTGCTTCTGGTGCTGCTGGTAAAGTCTTCAAGTATAGTATTGTATTAACTGTCACATCTGTTGTTGGCGACTTCGTTCCTGGCACTAGTACAACTGTTGCCATTTCTGGTTCTAACGAGACTGTTAATGTTCTTGCTTGGGATCCTGCTAACAAAAAACTGGAAATCGGTCTTCCTGCTGGTGGTGTAACTGGTATCATTGCTGATGCACAAGTTGTAACTCAGGGCACTAATACTGCTGAAGTTGCTACTGCTGGCATCGAACGCAGATTGTATGTTGCCAAGAATAAGGATAGCATCGACTTTGCTGCTGCAGATAGCATCGAAGATACAAACAGCAACGCTGCTGTTATTACTTCCGTTCGTGGTGAGTATGATGAGCGTGAGTATCTGCCTGGTGTAAAGTGGATCAACACTGCTGCTCGTCCTGGTACTTCCCAGTGGACAACTACTGCTGGTGGTTTCCGTGATGAGATGCACGTCTTAGTTATTGACATTGACGGTGCTATCACAGGAACAGCAGGTGCTCTTCTTGAGCGTTTCATTGGTGTTTCCAAAGCATCGGATGCCAAAACTTCTGTTGGTGAGACCAACTATTATGCAGAAGTTATCAAGCAGCGTTCAGCGTATATCTACTGGGGTGAGCACGAGACCACATTGTTCTCTGCAGGCGCAAGTGCTTCCGATGGTACTTGGGGTTTAGCAGCATCTTCTCGTCAGTTTAATCTGGTGCGTTCCGTTGCTGGTACAACAGACTATCCTGCTGGTCGCACAACAATTGGTTCTGCTAGCAATGCTACCGCATACTATCGTCTTGCCAATGGTGCTGACTATACACTATCTGGTGGTACATATTCAGTCGCCAACAGCGATCTTGCTACTTCATACGAATTAATTGCTGATCCAGAATCACAGACTGTTGACTTCATCTTGGCAGGTCCTTCTGGTGCTGATGATCCCTCCGCTATTGCCAAGGTTACTTCATTGGTTAATATCGTTGAAGAGCGTCGTGACTGCATGGTATTTGTTTCTCCTCGTAGAGGAAATGTCATTGGAGTTTCTAACTCTACAACTGCAACATCAAATATCATCGATTTCTTCGATCAACTGCCTTCCTCCTCTTACGCAGTATATGATTCTGGTTATAAGTACATCTACGATAAGTACAATGATGTTTATCGTTATGTCCCTTGTAACGGTGACGTTGCTGGTCTTTGCTTACAGACAACTGAAGTCGCAGAACCTTGGTTCTCACCTGCTGGTTTCCAGCGTGGTAACTTGAGAAATGCAATCAAACTTGCATTTACTCCTACCAAGTCTCAACGTGATCGTCTCTATGGTGCTCGCGTTAACCCGATTGTTTCCTTCCCTGGTCAAGGTGTTGTTCTTTACGGAGACAAGACTGCTCTCGGATTTGCTTCTGCATTCGATAGAATCAACGTTCGTCGTTTGTTCTTGACTCTGGAGAGAGTTATTAGTGGTGCTGCTAAGTCACAACTGTTTGAACAGAATGATGAATCACAGCGTTCACTCTTCCTGAACATTGTCGAACCTTATCTGCGCGATGTTCAAGGTCGTCGTGGTGTTACTGACTTCCTTGTCAAGTGTGACACTGATAACAACCCTCCCGAAGCCGTTGATCGTGGTGAGTTCTATGCAGAAATCTTCGTAAAACCAACCCGTACAATCAACTATATTACACTGACGTTTGTTGCAACCAGAACTGGTGTTGCATTTACTGAAGTTGCTTCCTGATAAAAACTAACATAACTAGGAGACCCTACGGGGTCTCTTTTTTTGTCTGAAAATATTGTTTCTAATAAATACTAACGACGGAGACACTGAGCATAAAAACCATGGCAAAAAGAGGAACAATTGACGATTTTAAAGCAAATGTCGTAGCGGATTTTGCACGTCCCAATCTATTCCAAGTAGACCTTAACTTTCCTACTGGAATCATCAACAATTCAGCATTGATTGAACTTGGTAAGTTTACTGTTCGTGCAGCAAATCTTCCTGCCTCTAATATCGGTGTTATCGAAGTTCCTTTCAGAGGAAGAGTCCTGAAGATTGCAGGCGATAGAACGTTTGAACCCTGGACTATCACTGTTCAGAACGATAGTAGATTTGTGTTGCGTGATGCATTTGAAATCTGGGCATCCAGTATTCAAGCATACAACGAGAACTTTACTTCTGCTGCTGGTCTTGGTGATCAAGATGATGCAACAGGTTACTTCGCTGACATGACTGTTCATCAGTTAGCACGCGATGTTAAAGATGGCGACCAACCTAAAATTCTTAAGTCTTACAGATTCTATAACGTATTCCCTAGCAATATTGCTGCAATCGATCTTGACTTCGGTAGCAATGATGCGATTGAAGAGTTTACTGTTGAACTTCAGACTCAATATTGGACTCCTGTTAATGCCAATTCCTAATGGTTGATAAATAGAACAGGACCAATAACTCAAGAATATAATGTCTCAGCTCTTCGGTTTTTCACTGGAAAGAGCAAAGAAGGTCCCCAAGGGGCCTTCTTTTGTTCAGAAGGATAACATGGATGGTTCGCAACCTATTGTAGGTGGCGGATACTATGGATACTCCATCGATATTGATGGTACTGTCCGTAATGACTACGAACTAATTACTCGTTACAGAGAAATGGTTCTACAACCAGAGTGTGATAGTGCAGTTGACGATATTGTCAACGAGACTATTTGCGGAAACTTTGATGATGTACCTGTTGAGTTGGAACTTTCCAACTTGAAGGTATCGGATAAAATTAAAAAATTAATGCGTCAAGAATTTTCGGAAGTTCTCCGTCTTCTTGATTTTGAAAATCGTTCTTACGAAATCTTTCGTAGGTGGTATGTTGATGGAAGACTATTTTATCATAAAGTAATAGACCCTAAACAACCTACTGCAGGGTTATTAGAACTTCGTTATATCGATCCTCGTAAGATTCGTAAGGTTACTGAGTACGAGCAGAAGAAACCTGAGCAATTACGTGGAACAGATTTAAATACTCAACTGACACAGAAGTCGGCAGAATATTTCTTATACAATCCAAAGGGATTAAAGAACTCAACTAATCAGGGTATGAAAATTACCCCAGATTCTATTACATATTGCCACTCTGGAATTCAAGACTTAAACAAAAACATGACTCTTAGTCACCTGAATAAGGCGATTAAGGCAGTGAACCAACTGAGAATGATCGAAGATTCTCTGGTTATCTATCGTTTAAGTAGAGCACCTGAGCGTAGAATTTTCTATATTGATGTTGGTAATCTTCCCAAAAATAAAGCGGAGCAATATCTCCGTGAAGTTATGGGACGCTATCGTAACAAGATGGTTTATGATGCAAACACTGGTGAGATTAAGGACGACAAAAAGTTCATGTCAATGCTGGAAGACTTCTGGCTCCCTCGTCGTGAAGGTGGTAGAGGTACAGAAATTTCTACACTTCCTGGTGGTCAGAATCTTGGTGAATTAGAAGATGTAAAATATTTTCAGAAGAAACTTTATAAGGCACTTAATGTTCCTGGTTCGCGTCTAGAAACAGAAACGACGTTTAACATTGGTCGTGCTGCTGAGATTACTCGCGATGAAGTTAAGTTCCAGAAGTTTATTGCTAGATTGCGTAAGCGTTTCTCAGAACTGTTCATTGATTTACTAAAGACTCAACTTATTCTAAAGGGTGTTATTACACTAGAAGAATGGGAAGAGATGAAAACTCATATCCAATTTGATTATATTGCAGATAACTACTTCACAGAACTGAAGGAAATTGAAATCCGTAATGAGCGTATGAATCAAATTAACGTTATGGATCCTTACGTTGGTAAATATTTCTCTGTCGAATATATGCGTCGTCAGGTTCTCAAGCAAACTGAGCAGGAGATAATGGAAATTGACAAGCAAATTGAATCTGAAATGGAAGCAGGTATTATTGCTGATCCTATGGCAGAAATGGATCCCTCTATGGCTGCTGGCGATGAAGGAGCAGGAGGAGCACCAGCAGCAGAAGTAGCACCTAACGAAGAGTCCGCACCTGAACCTAGTGATTCACGTAGGGGAGAATTCTAATCTACTAAATAATAGGACAGTGGGAACATTATTATGCCTAGTGATATTGCAAAACAAATCGTTCAACAAATTTATAGTAACGATAAAGCAGCAGCAATAGATTCAATGAATGATGCATTAGCTGCTTCTACATATGATGCTATCCAACAGCAAAAAGTTAATTTTGCTAAACAGATGGGATTTGAGTTGAATGATACTGGTCAGGAAGCTGCAGATGAAGTTGCGGATCAAATTCCAGACAACACTGAAGTAGCCCAAGAAGTTGAAGTTGATGAACGCCAACCTCACGAACCACCTACTGAAGAACAACAAGAGGAACCTGTAACCGATGAAACTGATAGCTGAAGAAATTACATCTGTTGACTTTATCACTGAAGCAACTGAAGATGGTAAAAAGAATCACTTTATTGAAGGTATCTTTTTGCAAGCCGAAGTAGAAAATCGCAACAATCGTAAGTATATGTTTAAGACATTACAACGCGAAGTTGCTAAATATGATGAAAACTTTATTCAAAAAGGGCGGGCCCTTGGTGAATTAGGTCATCCCGATGGTCCTTCTATCAACTTAGATAGAGTATCGCACAAGATTGAATCTCTCAAAGAAGATGGAAACAACTTCATTGGTAGAGCAAAAATCCTTGATACTCCTATGGGGAACATTGCTAAGAGTCTTATCGGAGAAGGTGTCAGACTTGGCGTTTCTTCAAGAGGTATGGGTTCTTTAATTAAAAGGGAAGGATGTAGTGTCGTTGCAGACGACTTCATGCTTGCCACTGCTGCTGATATTGTAGCAGATCCTTCTGCTCCTGATGCATTTGTTGATGGAATTATGGAAGGAAAGGAATGGGTTTGGGATAATGGCATCCTCAAAGAGGCTGCAATTGCTCAAATCAAAACTGAAATTGATCAAGCAACTCTTATTAACTTGCAGGAACGAAAAGTTTCCGCGTTTTCCCAATTTCTTAAGAGTCTGTAATTTATAAATAAATAAAGACAACGCTAATGCATAACGGAGTTCAAACAAATGGCTGAGACCTCACTCGATAAAGAGTTAGATTCAATGGAAGAAGTGACCGAAGGTTCTAACGCAGTTACCAAAGACGCAAAACCAGGCGAGAAGATTGATACTTCTGGCAATGGAAATGCACCTTGTGTAGTTGATGTTACTTCGGATTCCGAAGAAGGTGCAAAGGGCACCAAAAATGCAGGAGCTTCTGCTGCTAAGTCAGTAGGCAAAGCACCTGTTCCTAGCACCAAGCCAAGTGGCGCATCTGCTAAAATGGAGGACGTTGAGGAAGATGGCGAAGAAACGATCGCTGAAACCGAGTACGACTTTACTGAAGATGTTGACGCTCTTGTCGCTGGTGAAGAACTCTCAGAAGAGTTCCGTTTAAAGGCAGCAACTATTTTTGAAGCAGTAGTAACCTCTAAGGTTAATGCTGAAGTTGCAGCGTTGCAAGAAGCATTTGAATCTACACTGACTGAAGAAGTCGAAAAGATTCAAACAGAATTGGCCGAGAAGGTAGACGATTACCTCACTTATGCCGCTGAATCCTGGATGAAAGAAAATTCTCTCCAGATTGAGCATGGCATTAAGACTGAGATGGCAGAGTCTTTCTTCAACGGCCTAAAAGGTCTTTTCTTAGAGCACAACTTTACGGTGCCCGAAGAGAAGTTCAACCTGCTTGACGGCATGGTTGAAGAGATTGATGATATGGAAGCTAAACTCAACGAGCAAATCGACGCTAACGTCTCCTTGAATAAGAGAATTGGCGAGTTTGTAAAAATGGAAATTGTGAACGAATGCGCTACTGGTCTTGCCGAAACCCAAAAGGAAAGGCTTCACCAATTGGCAGAGGGTGTTGAGTTTGAAACTGAAGAAGACTTTCAAAAGAAGGTCGAAACGATTAAGGAATCCTACTTCACTAGAAAGGCTGAACTTACAGAGTCTGTAAGCGACCCCAGTGTAGAAGCAGCGGAACCCCTTGTCGAAGAAACAACGAGCGGCTCGATGTCGAAATACGTCGATGCAATTGCCCGTTGGTCCAAATAATTGTAAATTCTATCTACTAAAACTGGAAACTAAAATGTCTATTAAACACCTCCAGGAGAAGTGGGCACCCGTTCTGAATCACGATGCTCTTCCTGAGATCACCGATTCCCACAAGCGCGGCGTTGTTGCACAACTCCTTGAAAACCAAGAAAGAGCACAAGTTGAAGAGTCCCAGATTCTTAACGAAACTCTCCAAACAACTGGCTACACTGGTGGCGCTACAGCAACTGGTCCTGTTGCAGGTTTCGACCCTGTACTGATCAGCCTCATCCGTCGCTCCATGCCTCAGCTTATCGCTTATGATATTGCTGGCGTTCAACCGATGACTGGTCCTACTGGACTTATCTTCGCAATGCGTACCAACTACGGTAGCGAGCGTGCTCCTGCTGCATCTGGTTACGACGAAGCATTCTTCAACGAGCCTAACGCTGGTTTCTCTGGCGGTCCTGGTGCATACGATCCTGGCGCTTCTGACGCTACGAACGACGCCCAAGGCAACAACCCTGGTCTTCTCAACGATTCCCCTGCTGGAACCTACGAGCAAGCAGACGACGCCACTGGCATGACCACGGCAACTGTTGAAGCACTTGATGATTCTTCAAGCAGCACGGCATTCCGTGAGATGGGTTTCTCCATCGAGAAAGTTACAGTAACCGCTCGTGCTCGCGCCCTGAAGGCTGAGTACAGTTTAGAACTGGCACAAGACCTCAAGGCAATTCATGGTTTGGACGCCGAGCAAGAGCTCAGCAACATCCTCTCCACTGAAATCCTTGCTGAAATCAACCGTGAGGTTGTTCGTACCGTCTACACAAACGCTGTTGCTGGTGCTCAGAACAATACCGCTAACGCTGGTATCTTTGACCTTGACGTTGACTCCAACGGTCGTTGGTCTGTTGAGAAGTTCAAAGGACTTCTGTTCCAAATCGAGCGCGATTCTAACGCTATCGGACAGCAAACTCGTCGTGGCAAGGGCAACATCCTGATCTGTTCTGCCGACGTTGCTTCTGCACTGGGCATGGCTGGTGTACTTGACTACACTCCTGCTCTTGCTGGTAACAATGCACTCGCAGGCGTTGATGACACCTCCAGCACACTGGTTGGTACACTCAACGGCAAGATCAAGGTCTACGTTGATCCTTACTCTGCTAACGTTGCTGACAAGCACTTCTACGTTGCTGGTTATAAGGGCACATCACCTTATGACGCTGGTCTGTTCTATTGCCCATACGTTCCTCTTCAGCAGGTTCGTGCAATCAACCCCGACACCTTCCAACCAAAAATTGGATTCAAGACTCGCTACGGCATGGTCTCCAATCCTTTCTCTGGTGGTCTTACCCAAGGCAGTGGCGCTCTTACCGCCAACGCTAACAAGTACTACCGTCGTGTACAGGTTACGAACCTTATGTGATCCATCAGGATTCACAACTACTGGACCCTTCGGGGTCCTTTTTTTATGCCTAGGTATAAGTTAGTAGGCAATAATATTCGTTGCATAAAGTCAGTAATCCCTAACATTTGGTATACATAGTTACAGAATTCCGAGGTGGAAAAGTGACCCCTAAGCATTACTAAATTATGAGCACACATTTACGGATTGAACAATGCATAATCTCACATCCCAAAATCAACTTATCGAGTGGAAGCACGTTCAGGCTTCAGTAGATGAGTTAGATACAGAAATGGAAAGACTGAATGATTATTATGAATGTCTGATCGAATGTGACATTCAAAACCAAACTAAGTGTAAACAAATTTGCAGGGCTGTGCTTATGGATTAAATGATATACATACTATACCGTGTGAAGGAAGTATAAGGAGGTCCGTATTGGACCTCTTTTTTTGTACCTAAATACTATTGTTGAATATCGGAATTGAATGGCCAATTGGTACGAAGACCAAATTACAAATAGAAATTTTCTTTCTCCTATTGGATTTTTGTTTATCCTTGATAAGGCACAGAAAGTTTCATTTTTATGCCAGAAAGCAGAGATTCCAACTATCCAACTAGGAGATGTTCAGATTCCAACTAGAGGATTGGTTCCTATTCCAGTAGAAGGGAACATGAGATATAGTGATTTCAGTATTGAATTTATTGTGGATGAAGATCTTGAAAATTATATGCAAATTCATAATTGGATGCGAGCACTAGGTACTCCTCAAGAACTTAAAGAAAGAAAAGTTTGGAGAGAGAAGCATGCACTTACCACAACTCAAGATCCAAGATTTTCAGATGCAACACTTCAAGTTTTAAACAATAACAATGTTGCAAACTTTGATGTTGTGTTTAAAGATTTATTCCCATCAGACTTATCTACACTAGCATTTGATGTTACTGGAAGTGATAATGATTACTTTACAGCAACAGCAACATTTAAGTACACTCTATATGAAATCAGAAACGTTAACAGTCAGACTAGAAGATGAATAGTTGGAAGGCAAGAGCATTAGCAGACCCCAATTTAAAATACAAATATGCTAGACTAATAATGAACGGACCCAAGTCCTTATCACAGGCTTGGATTTTACAAGGACTCAAACTTAAATATTGTCATGAATTTAGAGACACTACAGGAACAGTGGAAAACGGATTGTAAACTAGATGATGATTTGCATGACAATGACTCTATAGCAATTCCACAACTTCATATGAAATATATGGAGTTTCATAATATGTTTTCTCTTATGAAAAAAGAGAGGGCGATTGAAATGAAGCGCCTCATCAAAGATAAATGGTTGTATTACAAAGGTAAAGCACCCTCAACCATATACAAAGAGATGCCATTCGATCTCAAACTTACGACTAAAGAAGAAATTTTAATGTTCATCGAAGCAGATGAAGAGGTTGGAAAACTACAATTTAAAATAGACTATATAGAGCAAGTCCTCTTCTTTCTAGATGGTGTGCTACGGATGATTAACAACCGTACATATCACATTAAGAATGCTATTGAATGGAAGAGATTTCAATCTGGTATGTAATGAATTACGGTCTATATTATAAAGAAGTTTCTTTTAATCGCCAGTCGATGCAGGTAGTCAATACTGCATTAACTGGCAATTCTTTTAAGTGGGAAGATGGTCGGTTGTACAACCAAAGAAATGAAACAAAACGAAAATCTAAAATAGCATGGGTAAAAGACGAGCAGTTATATATCATGCTACTGAAGATGGTCAAGCAGGTTAATAGAAACGCTGGATGGAACTTTAATATTACTGGAGTTGAACCTATTCAATATGGATTATATGAACCAGGAGGTACGTATAATTGGCACGTAGATCAACACCCAAGACCCGTTAGAGGCAACGTAAGAAAGATTAGTATGTCACTCTTCCTCAATGACGACTATGAAGGTGGGGAGTTTGATTTGGAGATATATAGTCCAGGGGTAGAACCT
>Ga0208791_1000447_pt1 | contig 18706 bp, 23 predicted proteins | sample 11_taG_FD_184084 | JGI IMG/M metagenome (GOLD analysis project Ga0208791, IMG submission 184084) | Marine viral communities from the Subarctic Pacific Ocean - 11_ETSP_OMZ_AT15265 metaG (SPAdes) (version 2) | ecosystem: Environmental > Aquatic > Marine > Oceanic | place: Pacific Ocean | collected...
CATTTTAACCACATGTTTATCACATTGCATCTTCGCAGCTTCTACAGGGCTTCTGCTTAGGTAGAATATGTTCACAACTTAGGCTCCTTAGGCTACTTAAGTAGTAACCTTAGTTATATAATAAATTAGTTAAACATAGAATACTTAGGATTCTTAGGATACTTAGAATTCTATGTATTCTAAGGTGTCCTTAGTATTACTTAATTTAGTATATCATAGATTTTATTCTCATCGTAAGGTATTTCATCGGTAATATTACCACAATCATCTTCCAAGGTGCCTATTGACACATTTAGACAATAGGAACATAGGTCAAAGTAATCACCTGAGGTGTCCTTCTTAACTGTCTCGTAGTCTTCTAGTAGTACGTCGCAAGCTTTACATTTCATCTTATTTAGTCTCCAATGGTGGCCTTATGTGGCCCTGAGAGGCCCTGTATGGCCTCGTGTGAGCTTTTAGGTACCTTAGGGGTCCTAGGGTACCTTAAGGGGTCTTAAGAGGCCTTAGGTGGCCTCTGGTGTGCTAAGGATTATTTCTTCGGCTACTGTGGTAGTCTCTAATTTTACCAGTCTAGCGTCTACCTCAGGGTATGTCGCAACGTGCATTTCTAGCTCAGATAATCCAGCCTCTAACGTATCCCCTCGGTAACCGTGGGTTGTGCGCCAGTTGCTCCCGTCGTGCCACTGTACTGCGTAAGTTATCTTAGTCATCTTAGGACCTCCAAGGGGCCATGGTTAGTAATAGGCCTGAGAATACTACAAGCCATATCAGTGTGTCAAGTGTTTCTTGTGTCATCTTAGGTCCCCTTAGGCTACTTTCTTAGATAGTTTTATCCACTCGAATTTTTGTACCGTAACGCCACCTATTGAATACGCGCTAGGGTTTCTTAGGTATTTTAGGGTTCTTTTGTGCGCCGTCTTACATTGTACACTCTTACCAGTGGTTAGTGTCGCCACTAGTAACCATGGTGGGCGCGTGGCTTCTCTAAGCTCACCTTCTACAGTGGCGTATGTTTCTGGGTTTGCTCCCATGTGTTTTGCCACCCTTTGCCAAACAGAATTATGTCCCTCTTCAATGCCCACGTATAGGTGCGCTAACTCATGAAGTATTGTATCTGATATTTGGTCCATGTTTTCTTTTGTCTTTTGTAGGCCTACAAAGCAACCGCCTAGCTCTACCGTGCCACGGATACTTGCGCGTCCTAGTGCGCGTTTAAGCCTCTTATTAACCACTACACGTTGCAAGGGGTGCCGATATAGGTGTGTCTTCACTCCCCTTTCAGTTTCTAGTAACTCATGGTAGGACCACACCAAATCTTTTATATATGTTTCTGTGAAAGTTTCCATGTTTAACCCCTTAGGCTAATTCTAGTGTTTGTATTAAATTATTTTGGTTCTTAACCATAGACTTTCCATGGCCTATGTAGGTTACCACAGAAATACCCTTGTCCCAACATGCTCTACAGGTGTCACACTTACCCCCTCGAGTGTAGGCCTCGCAAACAAAAGACCCCTTAGGTACGTCTTCTAAGGTTGCAATGGTGCTACTAGGGCTAACCTTACTAGTACCTAAGGTGGCTTCGATAGTTTCACCCATGATACTGTCAGACGATAACCTAAGTACCACGTTAGGCAAGCTCTGGAGCCTCTGAAGTACTAAGGTAAACTTAGGGAATTTATGCATCCGTGTTGGGATCCAATGTTTAACCCACGGTGTCGCTTCGCACACCTCGAGGATCTTACGCGCCAAACGTACGTCGTAAATGTCACCCGAATCGAACCATCTAAAGTAACGGTCGTTATCTAATTCTTGGATCATATCAGAGACCCAAGTATCACGTTTCCAGTCTTCACGATTGTGCACCCTAGGGGCCTTGACGTTTGGGAACCTATAGTTTCCCGAGGTTGCATAACAACCTTTACACGCGTCTACAAGCTCACCTGTGGCATCTCGGGAAGCTGGACAGGTATCTAACGCTTGTAGGGACCATGAGCGACAAGGCATCTTGGAAGCTTTTGATAACTTTAACATGACTTTGTTTCCTTTGTATTCCTTAGTTGATGTAACCAGTTTACTTAAGTTTACCTAAGATGCAACCCCTTTAAGATGTTAATATTACCAAACTTATTTAGTTGACATAGGCTCCTAAGGTGTGGTATTCGCGTGTGCGCGTGTGTATAAAGGCAACACGGGACTACTATAGATACCTTGCACTGTCAACCCTTGACACCTTAGGTAATCTATAGTAGGCCTAAGTACCCCTCAGAAGCACCTACTTTGGCACACACTTGTCAACTTTTGTCAACGTGAATATTACCACAACCTTATGTTGCACCTTAGGTGCGCCTCGTGTAGGCCTTAGGCTCCTTTGGCTAACACGAGCAGGGGTGTGGTGTCAACGTGAATAGTACCAAAGATTTCTTTTGACACCTCAGGTTGCCTCTGGTATCCTTGGGAGACCCGAGAAGCCTAGGGCTATTTAGGGACGGGGGGCCGGGGTTGCGTTATGATTACTAAAGTTGTACCTTCTTAAGCACAAAATAGGGAACTTTAGGAAACTAAAGGGGTAAAATTAGGTAAAACTTAAGTAAACTAGGTGTAATGTTACCTAATGTAACCCCTTGGTATGCCTAAAGTTTACCAAAAGTACACCTTAGGGCACCTTAGGGGCTAAAAGGCCACCTAAGTTGCACCAAAGAACCCTAAGAATCCTTAGTAGTGTGATTATTACCAAAGAAATACCTTGACATTTACTCTGAAATATGTTATAATATATAGTATATTCTAAGAGACACTTTAGAGGGACTTCGCGCCACCTAAGTTACCCTTAGTTGCACCTTAGTTGAATACTTTAATGAATAATTTAAAGAATACAACAAAGGCCACCTTAGGAGGTAACTAAATAGGTTTACCAAGATCCCCTCTAAGGTTACCCCTTTAGGAACTAGGGAATCCAAAGGGTACTTAGACTATAGGGGACTCAGGTAAAACATAAGGCAGCATAGGCATCCAGAGGAGAACTTATGTCTACAGAAGAACCCAGTATTCCTAAGAAGCGTGGGAGGCCCCCTAAGGCCACCACAGACCTTAAGAAGGCAGGTAACAGAGGTAAGGTTGGTAGGCCTAAGGGTGACGCTGGTATAATCAATGAATACAAAGCTAGGATGCTCAGTAGTCCTAAGTCTAAGAAGGTACTAGAGGCTATCTTTGATGCAGCCTTAGACGATGACCATAAGAACCAAGGGGCTGCGTGGAAGCTAATAATGGATCGTATAGCCCCCACAGCGGCCTTTGAGAAGGATGTAATCAAGGATGCTGGTAGGAGTGCTATACAGATAAACATCACAGGCGTTGGAGCTACCGAAGTTTCATCAGGTGACGTTATTGACGGAGATTCCGGTGAAGTACTTTAAGATCGAAGAGTTCGACTGTCAAGAGACGGGGGAAAACGAGATGTCCCCAGTCTTCTTAGAAGTCCTAGATGACCTGAGGGACTTATGTGGTTTCCCCTTTGTCATCACGAGTGGCTACAGAAGCCCTAAGCACTCCATAGAGGCTTCTAAGTCTTCTCCGGGAACTCATGCCCGAGGTGTAGCGAGTGACATCAAGGTATCCTCTGGATCACAGAAGCACACCTTGGTTAGACACGCGATGGCCCTAGGGTTCAGTGGTATAGGCGTGGCTGATACGTTTGTACACGTAGACCTCCGAGACACTACGCCTGTTATGTGGACATACTGATATGTTATATACGAAGAATGTAAACTTAACAGACGCTTCTACGCAAACTATTGTGACTATTCCTAGTGGCTACGTTGCCCACTGGACAATGGCGTTTGTTTCTAATCTGCACAACTCTACTAACGACATTACGCTGTTTGTAGACAAAAATCCAGACCCTGACATCTACATACTAAACGGAACTAACGTGTCTTCTAAAGAGTATCTGCTTATTGACGGCAATGCTGTGTTTGTGTTACAGCCCGGAGATGTCATCAAGGCAGCAGCAGGAGGTTCAGGAAACATGGAAGTCGTAGTCACCTTTGATCTACTAGAAGCTCCGGCAACTTTTGTTAACTTTAACGGCGGATAAAACAAGGAAACTTAGATGTCTTTTGTTGTCATAGGTGCCGACTGGTGCCACGGATGCAAGGCAGTACGTAAGAAGTTAACATCGGTAAACATGGACTATGATTATGTCCAGATACCTCCGGGGAAGCAGGGGTGGGACTTTGTAGAGAAGGTTACAGGTCGTAGGGCAGTACCAGCGGTCCTCTATAAGTTCAAGGATCTAAAGGAGTTTTATAGCTCCATAGAGGGCCTAGGGCTTCCTGAGAGGGAACTAACGGAAGATGAGATAGACGACATAGATGACTGACCTTAACGTAGAGTTACTACCGTGGCAAACCAAGGTATTTGAGGATCCTACGAGATTCAAGGTAGTCGCTGCTGGCCGAAGAACAGGGAAGTCTAGGTTAGCTGCATGGCTGCTAATCATTAATGCCCTACAGTCAGACAGGGGCCATGTCTTCTACGTAGCTCCTACGCAAGGACAAGCTAGGGACATTATGTGGCAAACCCTACTAGAGTTAGGCCACAATGTTATCACAGGGTCACACATTAACAACCTACAACTTAAGTTAGTCAATGGAGCCACGATTACGCTTAAGGGAGCAGATAGACCAGAGACTATGCGTGGTGTAAGCCTAAAGTTCCTAGTGATGGACGAATACGCAGATATGAAGCCTGATGTTTGGGAGCAGGTCTTACGTCCAGCATTGGCTGACCAGAAGGGACACGCGATGTTCATAGGGACACCTATGGGTCGTAATCACTTCTATGAACTCTATAAGTATGCGGAGATGGGTGATGATGAGACTTACTCAGGGTGGCACTTCACAAGCTACGATAACCCATTACTCGACCCTGATGAAATTAACGTCGCCAAGAAGTCCATGTCTTCTTACGCCTTTCGTCAGGAGTTCATGGCGTCCTTTGAGGCTGTTGGCTCAGAGATGTTTAAGGAAGACTGGGTACACTACGGAGAGTCCCCGGAAGCAGGAGACTACTACATAGCCATTGACCTCGCAGGCTTTGAGGAAGTAGGTAAGAAGAGAACTAAGAGTTCTAAGTTAGATGAGACTGCAATCTCAGTAGTCAAGGTTGGTGACGACGGTGACTGGTTTGTAGACAACATTATATACGGTAGGTGGACCTTAGATGAAACTGCTATGAAGATATTCCAAGCAGTCAGAGACTACCAGCCTATCTCAGTAGGTATCGAGAGGGGCATAGCAAAGCAAGCAGTAATGAGTCCTCTCATGGATCTCCAGAGGAAGCACGGGAAGTACTTTAGGGTAGAAGAGTTAACCCACGGTAATAAGAAGAAAACAGACCGTATTATGTGGGCGTTGCAAGGGCGCTTTGAGAACGGTGTAATAAGCTTGAACAAGGGGGAGTGGAACGCTAGATTCCTAGATCAACTCTTCCAGTTCCCGGATCCACTGACACACGATGACTTAGTGGACTCTTTGGCTTACATAGATCAATTAGCGACCATCCCTTATGGGATACATGAGTTCGTAGAAGACGAGCTTGAAATCTTAGATATTGTAGCGGGATACTAATTATGAAAGATGACTTATACAGCCCTGACCCTATCCTAGCCCAAGAGTCATTGGAAGATTGGGTAATGACAAAGTGCGAAGACTGGCGAGACAATTACCAGAGTAACTACGAAGAGAAGTTTGATGAGTACTATAGACTTTGGCGTGGCATTTGGGATCCTGCGGATACCGAGAGGAAGTCAGAACGCTCACGGATAATTAGTCCTGCGTTACAGCAGGCCGTAGAATCTAATGTTGCTGAGATGGAAGAAGCTACCTTTGGTCGAGGGAAGTGGTTTGACATTTCAGACGATGTTAACGACAAAGATTCTGAGGACGTTCAGTACCTAAGGAACAAGCTCACCGAAGACTTTGAGAATACTAAGGTACGTAAAGCTGTCGCAGAATGCTTAATTAACGCAGCAGTCTTTGGTACAGGGGTGGGTGAGATAGTCCTAGAGGAAATCAAGGAAATGGCCCCGGCTACTGAGCCTATGATGGATGGTCAACTACAGGCCGTAGGTGTAAACATTACAGACAGGGTAGTTGTTAAGTTAAAGCCTGTGATGCCTCAGAACTTCCTTATTGACCCTATAGCCACATCCATTGATGACGCCATGGGCGTAGCCATTGATGAGTTTGTAAGTCCTCACCTAGTGGAACAACTACAGGAGCAAGGCGTCTACAGGGACGTATACGTAGGCACAGCAGCCTCAGATACTAACTTAGAGCCTGACCAAGACATCTCTGTATACAGTGATGACAAGGTGCGTCTAACGAAGTACTACGGATTAGTACCTAAGCACATGCTTGAGGATGCCTTAGATGATGAAGATGAAGACTTAGGAACCTCTGACGACTCTAGCAGTTACGTAGAGGCTATCGTTGTTATAGCCAACGGCGGTGTTCTCCTGAAGGCCGAGGCTAACCCCTACATGATGCAAGACAGGCCTATAGTAGCATTCCCATGGGATGTAGTGCCTTCTATGTTCTGGGGGCGTGGTGTTTGTGAGAAGGGCTACAACAGCCAAAAGGCCTTGGATACTGAGCTTAGGGCTAGAATAGATGCCTTGAGTCTCACGATACATCCTATGTTAGCCATTGATGCCACTAAGTTCCCACGAGGTGCAAAGCCTGAGATACGCCCCGGAAAGACCATCTTAACTAATGGAGATCCCCGTGAAGTCTTACAGCCGTTCAATTTTGGTCAAGTGGGTCAGATCACGTTCGCCCAAGCAGCCTCCTTGCAACAGATGGTACAACAAGCTACTGGAGCAGTTGACTCAGCAGGACTCTCTGGTGCTGTTAACGGTGAAGCTACTGCCGCTGGCATCTCTATGTCTCTTGGCGCTATTATTAAACGTCACAAGCGCACCTTAATTAACTTCCAACAATCCTTCCTAATCCCCTTTGTTAAGAAGGCTGCGTATAGGTACATGCAGTTTGACCCTGAGAACTACCCTGTGAAGGACTATAAGTTCAACGCTACCTCAACCTTAGGTATCATTGCTCGTGAGTATGAGGTTACACAACTTGTGCAACTCCTACAGACTATGAAGCAGGATAGCCCGATATACCCTGTCCTGATTCAAAGTATCATAGATAACATGAACCTAAGTAACAGGGAAGAACTCATAGCCTCTATGCAGAAAGCCCAGCAGCCTAACCCACAGGCTCAACAGGCAGCACAGGCTACACAGCAGGCTCAGTTAGCCTTCCAAGAGTCTCAGACAGCCGCATTAGCTGCACAGGCTGCCGAGTCGCAAGCGAGGGCACAGAAGTACACTGTGGAGGCGCAGTTAGCCCCTCAGGAGCTTGAGATTGAGAAGATTGAGGCTATCACTAGGAATATCAAAGAAGGTGATGCTGACGATAAGGCATTTAAGCAACGCCTTGAGATAGCAAATGTAGCCCTAAAAGAGAAACAAGTTAACAACCAAGGAAACCAACGTAATGCTAATGACACAACAAGACCTAAAGAACCTAATCAACCAAGTCAACGAAGCGTTCAAGGGTCAGTTCAACCGCCTAGGGAAAACAGAGGAGCGCCTAGAGGCCCTAGAGGGCCAAATGTCGGACCTACTCCTCAGGGTACCCAAGGCCCCTCAGAAGGCCCCCAGAGCCTCTAAGAAGGCCTCTAAGGAGACTTAAGCATGGCTAAAGAGAAAGACCCACGTTTGACACGAGCAGGTGTCTCAGGCTACAACAAGCCTAAGAGGACACCTAGTCACCCTACAAAGTCACACGTAGTTGTAGCCAAGGAAGGCGATAAGGTTAAGACCATTAGGTTTGGACAACAGGGAGTCTCTGGTGACAAGAAGCCCACGGCTCGTCAGAAGTCCTTCAAGGCACGACACGCAAAGAATATAGCCAAAGGCAAGATGTCTGCGGCATATTGGTCAGATTTGGAGAAATGGTGATGGCAGGACTCTACGATAACATTCACGCTAAACGTAAGCGTATCAAAGCAGGAAGCAAGGAGAAGATGAGAGCCAAAGGCGCTAAAGGAGCACCAACAGCTAAAAACTTTAAACAAGCAGCTAAAACAGCCAAGAGAGGAAAACGATAATGCCTAAAGTCAACGGTAAGTCCTACCCATACACCAAAGCTGGTAAAGCAGCAGCAAAGAAGGCCAAAGCAGGCTGTAGCTGCTCCAAAGGTAAGAAACGTAAATAATACCAAAGAAAACACTTGACATTTACCTCAGAATATGTTATAATATAACGTAAGATAAACACTTAAAGAATATAGGATGATATGAACCCTGAACTAGAAAGATACTTCAATGTATACTTTGACCTCTTTAACACCGAGGGTTGGGAACAACTCACGGAAGAGTTTGAATCAAATGGTAAGGTGATTAACTCTTTAGAGGCAACCAAAGATACTAACGATATGTATTTTAGGAAGGGACAACTTAATGTTATATCCCATCTAATAAACTTAGAATCCTCTGTAGAGCAAGCTTACGAGGAAGCCAAAGAAGACTTTAGTGATGATTAAAGTATACGATTTTAAGTGTACCAATGGTCACTTGTTTGAAGAATTTGTAGAAGCAGGCACAACAACCAGTAGGTGCGGTTGCGGTGCTAACGCTACAAGGGTCGTCTCTGCCACGCAATGCGTACTAGAAGGTGCCTCTGGGGATTTCCCCGGTAGACACATGAAGTGGGTACGAGAACATGAGCAAGCAGGACGTAAATAAACTCCACAACCGTTAGGCGGAGAAGGTTAATAATATGGCACGAGCACAACTCGTAGACGAGCGTTCGGAAGAAGAAGTTAACGATAGTAACGTAGAGACACTAGAAGCACCAGAGGATCCCATTGAGTCTCCTGAAGAGGAGGTAGCCCAAGAGGAGCCTAGCTTACCAGAGAAGTATCAGAACAAGTCCTTGCAAGAGGTAGTTCAGATGCACCAAGAGGCTGAGAAGCTTCTAGGTAAACAAAGCTCTGAGGTTGGTGAATTACGTGGTGTTGTTGATGACTACATCCAGACACAACTCAAACAACAAGCACCTGTACAACAGCAAGAAGAAGACGACACTGACTTCTTTGTTGACCCACAGGCCGCAGTTAATAGGGCAATTGATAACCACCCTAAGATCCAAGAAGCTAATCAAGTCACTCAGAGGTATCGTAAAGAGACCGCCTTGGCTGAACTCTCTAAGAAGCATCCAGAGATGGACACTATCTTAAAGGACACCAAGTTTGCTGAGTGGATCAAAGGCTCTAAGATCAGGACTCAATTGTTTGTACAAGCAGACCAGCAGTATGATTACGACGCCGCTGATGAACTCTTGTCTCTCTGGAAGGAGAGAGCTTCTGTAGCACAACAGACAGTAGCAGTTGAGAAGCAAGTACGTAAGCAACAAGTTAAGTCTGCAAGTACAGGTAACGCCCGAGGAACAGGCCAGAGTCAACGTAAGAAACAATATCGTCGTGCTGATATTATTAAACTTATGAAGACCGACCCAGATCGTTATGCATCTTTATCCGAAGAGATATTTCAAGCGTACGCCGAGGGTCGTGTTAAGTAGCCTAATCTAAAGGAGATTTATCATGGCGACTCAAACTTATCCCGGTACAGTAGGCGGTGGCTCCATTGTCAATAAGACAGCCGCAGCAACATTCATCCCTGAAATCTGGAGCGACGAAGTAATTGCCGCATACCAGAAGAACCTGAAGATGTCACCTCTTGTAAAGAAGATGTCAATGACAGGTAAGAAGGGCGACAAGATCCATGTCCCTAAGCCTATCCGTGGCGCTGCATCTGCTAAGGTGCAAGATACTGCGGTTAACATTCAGGCGAACGTTGAGCAAGAATTGCAGATTGAAATCAATCGACACTTCGAGTACTCACGTTTCATTGAGGACATCGTAGAAGTACAGGCACTCAACAGCCTGCGACAGTTCTACACAGAAGACGCTGGTTACCAGTTGGCTCTGACGGTTGATACTGACCTGATGAATGCCGGTACTGGCTTCGGTAACGGAACGCTTGACCTTGCTGCTCCTACTGGTGCAGACTGGGTTAACAGCAACAGCTACTACTTTAACGCTTCCGCTGGTTTGGGAACGTTTGCTGCTGGTACTGTAGCTACTGGTGATAACTTCACCGACGAAGGCTTCCGTGAGGCTATCAAGCTTCTCGACGATGCTGACGTACCAATGGAAGATCGTTGCTTGATTATCCCACCTGCTGCTCGTAAGACAGTAATGGGCATTGAGCGTTACGTATCTAGCGACTTCCGTGATGACCGTACTGTTAAGTCTGGTCTGATTGGTAACGTCTACGGTGTTGACATTTACGTTTCTAGTAACTGTCCCACGATTGAGACTAACGTTCGTGGCTGTCTGTTCTTCCACAAGGATGCTATCATCCACGCGGAGCAGATGAATGTACGTTCGCAGACTCAGTACAAGCAAGAGTACTTGTCTACTCTGTACACTGCTGACACCCTCTACGGTGTACAGGTGTATCGTCCAGAAGGCGGTCTAGTACTGGCCGTGTTTGACGAGTAAAACTACTCTGGCCCCTTCGGGGGCCTTTCTTTTATCGTTTTTAGGAGTAGACTATGCCTATTTATAGAGGCACTGGAGGTTCCGCAGATTCGTCTACCGACGCTTATGCCTCCCAGATAGCACAGTACGCACAGACAGCAACAGAGAAGGCAACTGAATCCGAAAACAGTGCAACTGAGTCTGCTAACAGCGCGTCTGCCGCATCCACCAGCGCAACCAATGCAGCCGCTAGTTCAACTAATGCAGCCACTAGCGCAACTGAATCAGCCACTAGTGCGTCTAATGCTGAGAACACTTATGAAAACTTTGACGCAAGATACTTAGGCTCAAAGTCTTCAGACCCTTCTGTTGACAATCAAGGAAACGCTTTAATAACAGGAGCGGTATACTGGAACTCTAATTCTGCTAAACTTAAAGTATACGACGGATCTTCTTGGGTAGTTCAATCAGGAACTGGCACTGTTTCTAGTGTAGGAGGAACCGGAACTGTCAACGGTATTTCCTTATCAGGAACTGTGACTACAGACGGAAACTTAACACTAGGCGGTTCTTTAAGTAGTATTTTAGCTTCTCAGCTTAACTCTCAGAACATCAGCCAGTGGACCAACGATAGTAACTATCTAACAGCTAACCAAACAATTACGTTCACAGGAGCAATAACTGGCTCTGGAACAACTTCTATAGCAACAACACTGTCAACTGTTGACGGAGGAACATACTAATGACTACCATTATTACAAAGAATGGCTCAGGTGCTCCGTCGGCTGGGCAACTGTCACAAGGCGAACTTGCAGTAGACCTGACAAACAAAGAACTATACAGTAAAGATTCAGGAAATAATGTAGTAAAGATAGGTGCAGTAACTAGCGGAGGATCAACAGGAACTTTTACTGATTTGACAGCCACTAATAGTCTTTCGGTTACTGGCGACACAACAGCTACAGGCGACTTGGATATAACAGGCGACGTAGATATTACTGGTGAGCTTATTGCTCAGTCATACAACGAGACTTTTGCAGCCGTTACTAGCTCAAGCAACGCTACAACTGTCAACTGTGAAGCTGGTAATGTCTTTAGCCACACACTAACTGAAGCCACTACATTTACATTCAGCAACCCGCCTGCTTCTGGTACCGCCTTTGGTTTTACCCTTAAGGTTGTACAGGATTCTTCTGCTAGTGGCTTTGCTGTTACATGGCCTTCTGCCGTTGACTGGGCTGCTGCCACAGCACCTACGTTGACAGCAACAGCTAGTGCGGTGGATGTGTTTGTATTCTTTACCCACAACGGTGGAACTACTTGGTACGGGTTTACGGCAGGGCAGGCTCTAGCATGAGCGTAACTAAAAAGTTACTAGAGGCCAGCGGTGGCGGTGGTGAGGGCGCGTATGTAGATGATGTGTTCTCTACCTACGTGTGGGAAGGTGATGGCACAGACCGAGACATCGTTAACGGCATTGACCTAGACGACAAGGGCGGTCTGGTTTGGTTCAAGAACAGAGAGGATAGTAGAAATCACGCGTTGTTTGATACTGAAACCGACCCTACTGGTCAGTATTATTTGATATCAAATTCTTCAGCTGCTACACAGAATACGGGAGCGTCTCAACTTACCTATAATTCTGACGGCTTTACGATAGCTAACGGAAATAGTTGGAATGCCAACGGCAAAAAAATGGCCTCATGGACATTCGCAAAGCAAGGAGGCTTCTTTGATGTCGTGACGTACACAGGTAACAGTGTAGCTGGGCGCGAGATACCTCATGGCCTTCGCAGTGTGCCGGGGATGATGATTGTTAAGCGTACCGACAACAACGCTAACTGGAGGGTGTACCACACTTCTCTAGGCGCTGATTATTGGCTTCAGTTAAATGAGACCAGCGATAAGACTGGGCCTTCCGCTGCTATATGGAATAGCACTGAGCCTACCAGCACGTCATTTACTGTGGGAAGCAGTAGCACTATCAACGGGTCAGGTCAAGAATACGTCGCCTACCTATTCGCCCACGACGCCCAAGAGTTCGGCCCTGACGGTGACGAGAGCATCATCAAGTGTGGGAGCTACGAAGGAAATGGCAGCACCAACGGCCCTGAGATAGACCTTGGCTGGGAGCCTCAGTGGTTGCTAATTAAAGACGCAGACGGGGCTAACAACTGGATTGTGCAAGACGTAATGCGAGGCATTGCAACTGACGGAAACGACCCTTACTTGCAGCCTAACAACAGTGACGCTGAATCTGGAAACTTCGACAGCGTAGACGTTAACGCTACTGGCTTTAAGATCAAGACCTCTGCGGGAATGTTTAACGATTCGGGCAAGACTCATATTTACATGGCAATCCGCAGGCCGAATAAGCCAGCAGAGGAGTTTGAGCCAGATGAGTTGTTTGCTGTAGCAGCGGCTGACTCGCAAGGGAGCTACCCTAACTGGACTGCTGGGTTCCCTATAGACATGTCTTGGTACAACAGTTATCAAAGTAGCGGACGTAATTACTTATACTCCAGACTTACCGGAGACAAGTATTTACAGACTCAATATAACTCCGCAGAAGCGAGTGGTAGCAGTACTAAGTGGGATTACCAAGACGGATACGGCGAGTGGAGTAGTGTAAACCCAACTTGGATGGCATGGATGTTCAAACGCGCTCCCGGCTTCTTCGATGTGGTGGCTCAAGACGGAACCTCCGATCAGGTGTTTGATCATAGTCTTGGTGTGCCTCCAGAATTCATAATGCTTAAGTCGAGAAGCAACACACAAGCGTGGGCTGTCTACGCAGAACCTTTCGGTGACGGGACATTATACCTTAGTAGTTCTGCGCCCAATCCGGCACAGAATGGGTGGCGAGCAACTAACACTACATTCACAGTAGCAGGCGGTCTTATAAGCCCCAACCAGCCTTACATAGCCTACCTATGGGCATCAGTCCCCGGCATCTGTGACATCGGTAGTTACACAGGCACAGGCAATGACCTGAACGTAGACTGTGGTTTCACTAACGGTGCTAGGTTTGTACTCATAAAGCGTACAGACGGATCAGGAGACTGGTACTACTGGGATACGCTACGAGGTATTGTTACTGGTAATGATCCCTACCTGCTGTTGAACTCTACTGATGCACAGGTCACGAACACAGACTACATCGACCCGTTGGCTAGTGGCTTTACCGTTACGTCATCAGCACCCAATGCGTTAAACGCTTCAGGTGGCGAATACATCTACATGGCAATTGCTTAAGGAGTAACAATGAAATATAGGAACAAGACAGACGGCTCCTTAACGACCAAGAGCCAACTAATAGCAGCCAACCCCAACACTAGCCTACCTAAAGTGTGGACAGCAGAGACGCTGGACTTCCTTGATGTAGACCCAGTGTTGGTTAGCCCTAAGCCCACTCTAGGAGACTATGAAGTAGCTGTAGCAGCACCTCCTGAGTTTGTCGAGGGTAACTGGGTAGAGGCTTGGACTGTTCAGCCTATGTTCGTAGAGTACACGGACGACACCAAAGGCACTGTATCGGTTGAGATGCAGATAGCTGAATACGATGCTAACAAGTTAGCTAAGGCACGAGAAGGCATGGTTGTATCTATGCGTCAGTGTCGTTTAGCGTTGCTTGCTGACGGCACTCTCGATAACGTAGACGTAGCAATCGCTTCTTTGCCTGAGCCTGACAAATCAGCAGCACAGGTTGAGTGGGAATACGCAGCCACAGTTCAACGTACTTCACCGTTTGTAGCTTCTTTGGGCGCAGCGATAGGCTACGATGATGTCAAGATGGATGATTTATTTGAAGCCGCTGCTGACCTGTAATTAAAAGTAGAACTTTATGAGGGCTTAAAATGAAAGCTATTGTTTATTCTTTATTGTTTCTTAGTTTTAACACAGTCGCACAAACCATCATTATGTATGCCGATGGATCTACGTACACTGTGTCTCCAGAGGAAGACGTATATGTATCTTCAGCCCCTCTGTATCGCTCTGTGAGCATCGTTGGCGCACAACCTAACAAGAACCGTGACTACGTAGCACCGCCCGTCACAGGCGATGAGGTGTGCTGGGAGTGGGCAGGCGTTGCAGCACCTATAGGCTACAGCACTGAGGCTTGTTATGTAGAAGAAGAAGTTGTAGAAGAAGAAGTAGAAGAATGCAATCCAGATAGCCTGTCATTCGGCGGCTGTTAACCATGAAGTACCTGCTGTTTATTTTGCTTGCAGGTTGCTCTGGCACATTGACTGAAACTAGGTCAGTGTGTCTTGGCCTATGCGTAGAAACTACATTGGAAACTGAGACTGTGAGCAAAGAGGTGCATAGTGAACGTAGACGAACGTAGAATTGAACGCATGGAAAACACTCTCGACAAAGTATGCGAAGCTGTTAGCCAGATCGCAGTAGTCGATGAGCGTTTGCTGTCTTTGTTGTCTAGAATGGAACGTTTTGAGAAACGCCTCGATGAACAAGAAGATAAAGTCATTGAGCTTTCTGAGGACGTTATCATAAACTCTAAGCTAGTCAAGACTAGTGAACGTTTCTTTTGGGTAGGCGTCAGTGCTCTGTCGTCTTTCATTGTTTACATGGTGCGCTAATGCTTGATCTTTTGATAGGCCCAGTTACATCCCTGCTTGATAAGTTCATCCCAGACTCAGATGAAAGGAATAGGCTTGCCCATGAAATATCTACAATGGCTGAGAGACACGCTCAAGAGTTGGCTAAAGCCCAGATTGAAGTTAACAAAGAAGAAGCTAAAAGCACTTCTCTCTTCGTGTCTGGGTGGCGTCCAGCGGTTGGGTGGGTTTGTGTCAGCGGAATGGCATTTAATTTTATCTGCGTTCCTCTTGGGAATTTTACCCTTACTATATCTGGTGTGGATCTCTTTCTCCCGTCCTTGGATTTAAGCGAGATGCTTCCGGTGCTTATGGGTATGTTGGGCTTAGGAGCCATGCGTTCCTTTGAGAAGTCCAAAGGCGTGGCGAGGGTTAAGTAATGTCTTTCTCTGGCCCTCAAGATCACTACATTACAAAAGATACTTTTATAGAAGCCTATAGTGATAATGTACGGCTTGGGACGTTAGCGTGGGAGTCATTCTTAGGAAGCCTCAGTAATGACCCAAACAGCGGTTACTATGGAACGTCCTTTGACCGCCCTAGTATATCAGGCACTCCCGGATACATTGTAAACTACCTGTTTGCTAGTGGTCTCATCGACGGGCCTATTCTGGATCAAATAATAGCAAACAACGGTGGTGACCCTAATGGGTACTACGCAGGTATAATTAACTCTAACCCGGTTACCCAAAGGTATTATACTTGGCACACTACCAAACAGGATATCGTTAATACGTGCGAAGAGAGCGGCTGTGCAGATCCGGGTGATCAGGCTTGGTACGATAGGTGGAAAGCCTCTGGTGAGCCTACTACTCAAGACGACATGTGGTCTGAACAACAGTATGATGAGTGGTTATCTAGTCCTGCGAACACCCTAATACCCGGAGTAGACGACAAAGGTAACAAGAACTCTAGCTGGGAAGAAATACGAAATGGTTTAATACAAGAGGGTTACGACCCTGAGCTTGTGGATGATTTAATCGACGGTAAAATGGGTAAAGATGGTGTTTTCCACCCCGGCGTTAAATGGGACACCACTACGGAAGGTGCTGCTCTTTTAGAAAACATACTAGAGAACGTCACGGGAAAGAACTGGGACATTCTTGAGTTACCTACTGAAAGTGCTCAAACCTATAGCATAGATACAGACGGTGATGGTGTTTATGACACTGTAGTTATTCGACGAGGCGACGGTGGATATGAACAAGTTTATGGTGCTGACGTAGATCCTAATGACCCTACCATTATCGGTCAGATAAAAGATTTACAGAGAAACGTGGATATATATGAGGATTCTGTAAACTCAGAAGGCTGGGACGAACTAGAGGACTGGGAGAAGAACGCCGTACTTAGAGAAAACGGCTATGACTACAACAGGGACGGTTGGTTTGGTGACGGGCCTGACGACTATACAGAGTTTGGCCTATGTAGCGATAACTACACTGTTAAGAAGGATTCTGACGGAAGTAACTGTGATGACTTCTTAACAGATGAAGAGAAGCTTGTGCGTGACTACGGCCAAGAGGCTGTAGATAAAGCTAAAGAAATATACAACGGTATTGAAGACTGGGTAGAGGGAGCTATAGAAGATCCCTTAGGCGCTGTTAAAGGCATTTTAGATACTGTATACTCAGGGATGCCTGAGGAGTGTAAAGAGAGCAACACAAATAAGCCTGATGACTGGTGGAAGGATTGTACTAACTTAAGTGTCCTTGGGCAGATACCCGGATTACCCATACCTCTACCACCCGGTACTATTGATGTAAACACAACTGTACGCGACTTAGAGAATGCTGCTATAGAAGCAGGGAAGACCTTAGAAGACATATTTAACCCTACCTGTACAGGGACTCCAGCAGAGATTGAGGAGTGTGAGAACAGGACAATTAGTGACATCATTGGCGACTGGGCCTCTGATATTTGGGATAGCATTAAGGATGCTTGGGAAGACTTAGAGGATAAGACTGAACAGGGACTCCTAAACATCTTGATAGACGCTGGGTATAGCATACTCAGTGGTTGGATCTTAACTGAAATTAAGGATGCCGTAACACTAGATGACCCCTTAGCTTTCTTCCCTATAGAAAACTGTAACAATCCAGAGTGGAGAGAACAAGCTACCGCACAGCAGTTAGCCCTTTGTAATAGCGCAGTTAACTGTGAAGAACAGGGGTTAACCGGAGGTTACGTTAAGGACATAGGTGAATGTGTAGACCCTGACCCTGATGACTGCGAAGGACAAAACAAGACTCTTAAGAGCGATGGAACTTGTGGTGAGTGCTTAGACGGATCACAGAAGGATTTTGGTCAAGGTTGTGTAGATGTTTGTGAGTACGACGAAAGCCTCCCAGCAGACTCTCCTGACTGTAAAGAACCTTGGACTGACGGAGGGAAGACTGAGGAACAGTGTGCAGCCGAAGGGCGTCTACACGTACCCGGAGATGCTGCCACAGAGACCGATAGCTCCTGTGGTGATTGCTTACCTACACACGTAGACGAGGAAGGTACTTGTAAAGAGTGGATCGATCCCGGCCCCACAGAAGCAGAGTGCACTGAGCAAAACAGAGTATACAGGCCTAGCACAGGCACAGGCAGAGATAGTTCCTGTGGTGGTTGCTTGGACAACTTTGAACTCATAAACGGAGAGTGCAAAGAGGAAGGTTTGGAACCGCCTTGTGAACCACCGCTAGTTAGGAATGAAGAAACTAGGGAGTGTGAAGAGGCAGACCCCGGTTTTAAAGAAGGAGACCCCTGTACTACTGAAGACGGTAAGGCGGGAACATACGATTCTGAAGGCGTCTGTGTCCCTGACTGGGTAAATCCGGGGCCTTCCGTACAAGACTGTGAAGCCTTAGGTAAAACACATATATCTGGCGATCCTTCAGCACAGAAGCCTAGTGAATGTGGTGGATGTAAAAACCCTACGTGGAATCCTATAGGAGACGGTGGAGAGTGTGTAGCCCCTGTGAGGTGCTGGGATGATAGTACAGCAGCTACAGAAGCAGAATGCCCTGAGGAGCCTCAGATTGAATGTTGGGATGGAGAGATAGTCAACGATGAATCAAAGTGTTCTCAGGAGCCTCCTAAGGTAGACTGTGCTGCTCAGAATAAGGTACAAAAGACACCTTACGAGTGCGGAGGCTGCTTACCTAACTTTGAGCTTAACCCTGATAGTCAGGAGTGCGAAGAGCCTGAGGAAGACCCCAACAACTGTGCAGCCCAAGGTAAGACACTTAACGAGGACAAGAGTTGTGGCGAGTGTACAGAGGAAGGCTGGACTTCAGAAGGTCCGGGTGAACCTTGTAAGGCCCCTGAGGAAGTAGGGTGTAACGAGGAGACTGCCACATCTCAGGTTAACTTAACTGAGACAATACCCTTTGGTGATCCTTTACCAGATCCCGTGACAACTTATGAAGATGACGGTACTCAGTGCGTTGCTACTACGACCACATATGTTCAAGAGCCTGACCCTAATGG
>Ga0208791_1000449_pt1 | contig 18671 bp, 36 predicted proteins | sample 11_taG_FD_184084 | JGI IMG/M metagenome (GOLD analysis project Ga0208791, IMG submission 184084) | Marine viral communities from the Subarctic Pacific Ocean - 11_ETSP_OMZ_AT15265 metaG (SPAdes) (version 2) | ecosystem: Environmental > Aquatic > Marine > Oceanic | place: Pacific Ocean | collected...
GCAATACGGCCCGAACAATGGGTTGGTGACAATGACGAATGTTCGTAATACGCTTGCGGATATGTTGGCGGCTGTAGGCTTGAAAAACGCAGAGCGTTATTATTTGCCAGTTACGTTTGAAAGTGAGCAGCAGCTAATCGCACAGAAACAGCAAGAGGCTGCAATGCAAGCGCAACAACAACAAGGTATGCCTGCAAGCGATCCTAACCAAGCGTTCTTGGCAGCGGAGCAAATGAAAGCTCAAGGCAAGATGCAAGTGGATATGGCTAAGTTGCAGCTAGACGCACAAAAGGCACAAGCTGACCAACAGTTTAAGATGCACGAATTGGCGATGAAAGATGATCTATCGCGTGATGAAATGGTGCAAGACTTGGCTGTTAAGGTTGCTGAGATACTTGGCAAATACGGATCAGCTATTGATGTTGCAGCGGTAAAGGCAGAACAAGACGCGCCTAGACCGCATAACGAAGAAATGATGGGTGGTTATGGATTATAAGAAACGTGCATTCAGGGCTAAAGAGCTACTGCGCAACGATGACTTCCTAGCCATCCTACAAGATTTGCGTGATCGCCAGATGGAGATTTTCGCGAATACCGCCGCCCAAGAAACGGATAAACGTGAGGAAGCTCACGCTGTTTTAAGGGCATTAAACCAAATTAAGTATCTTTTGCAGGCAGACGTTGATGCAGAGAAACTTATAGAGAAAAAAGGATCGGCACCGCAATGACGACTGAACCCAACCCAAGCAGCATTGATGCTATTGCAAATTCACTTATGGCGGCAGAGCCTACCAGTGAAAGTAATCTAAACGAAGTTGCAGACGATTTGATCTTGGAACCTCAAGACGTTGAACCTGAGATTGAAGAAGAAGCAGCCGAGAGTGAAGATGTCGCTGACTACGAAAGCGATGATGATGAGTTCGTAGATGAGGATGAATACGCAGACGAAGCAGCCGTTCCGATGGAGCTTTCTGATGAATTAGAGCTAGAGGTTAAATCCGATGGCGTAACGAAGAAAGTGACCCTATCTGAGCTAAAGCGTGGCTACGCTGGACAAGATTACATCCAAAAGACGATGGAACAGAACGCCCAACAGCGCAAAGAGGTTGAGCAACTTTCCGAAGTCATGCAGCAAGATCGCCAACGGTTGGCAGAACTTGTTAATGCACTTGAGCAAGGCAACGCTCCCATGAGGCCACAACAACCATCAAAGGAACTGCAAAACAGTGACCCTTTAGGTTATTTGGAAGCGATGGAGCAATACCGTCAAGATGTCGCACAATACGACCAATTCCAACAACAAACACAAGCTGAGTTGGAAAAGTCGCGGCAGCAAGATTACGCATTATCTCAGCAATATGCGCAACAACAAGCCGAGTTACTTCGCCAAGAGATACCAGAGTTGAATGATCCTGAAAAAAGCAAACAGCTTATGACGGACATCACAGATGTAGCAACTAATTACTACAAGGTGCCTCAAGAGGTATTAGGGGCGTTGACGCATGGTTGGGAGTTTAAAATTATGCGTGATGCGGTGGCTTATCGCAAACTTCAGGAGAAAAAGGGCAAGGTAGAGGAAAAAACCAAAGCCGCGCGTCCTTTAGTCAAGCCTGGTGCTAAACAGTCCAAAACCCAATCGTCCGAAAGGAAACGCCAACAGGCACGGGCGAAAATGCGTAAAGATGGCTCACCCGATAGTGTAGCCAATTTTCTCTTGTCATAGTGAAAGGACACTACAATGGCTGTAACAGCTAATACAAACGAGACATATGATGTCTCTACAATTCGTGAAGACCTCAGCGACGCGCTGGCATCTATCACGCCGACAGAAACTATTTTCATGTCTACAATCGGCACACGCAACATTGACAACACTTACTTTGAGTGGAGTGAAGTTGATCTTGCAGCGGCTGGTGCAAACCGTCAGATTGAAGGTGACGTTGGTCTATCTAACTCAGCACCTACAAATGCAGTTCGCAAAGGAAATTATTCACAAATTTCAGCGAAAGTTGTAGAGGTGTCGTCAACTGCGACAGCGGTCAACGGTGTAGCAGATGCACAGTCAGTTGCGCGTCAGGTAGCTTACAAGCTGTCAGAAATGAAACGCGACATGGAAAAGATGTTGTTGGACAACGTAGCAGCGTCAGCGGGTGCTTCTGGCACAGCGCGTCAAACTGCGGGTCTACCAGCGTTTTTGACATCTAACACTGCGCGTGGCACTTCTGGTGCAGACGGCACAACATCTGGTTCTGGTGAAGCAGGCTACCCAGATGCGGCAGCTACAGACGGCACACAACGTGCAATCACAGAAGACATCCTAAAAGGTGTTATTGCTGATTGTTGGGACAGCGGTGCAGAGCCATCAGTTGTTCTATGTGGATCGTTCAACAAGCAAACTATTTCTGGCTTCACAGGTAACGCGACACGTTACAAAGAAGCAGAAGACAGTAAGCTAAATGCTGCGATTGACGTCTATATCAGCGATTTCGGGGAATTGCAGATTGTTCCTGCGAGGCATGTGCGTGCGCGTGATGTGTTCGTTCTTGATCCGAACTATGCAGCGGTTGCTTACCTACAAACAGCGAAGCAAGAACCTCTTGCAAAAACTGGTTTGTCAGAACGCCGTTTGATCTCTGCGGAGTATGGCCTACAGGTCACTTCACAGAAAGCACACGGTGTCGTTGCAGACTGCACAACATCATAATAGATTGGGGGCTACGGCCCCCTTTCACTTTGAGGTGGTAGTATGGCTAAAATTAAAATCACAACAGATAGAACCTGGGTCGGCGGCAAGAAAGCCGAAAAGGGCCAGACATACGAAGTAACAGCGGCAGAGGCTAAAGTTCTTATTGCTAATGGCTTCGGTGAAGAAATTACAAAGGCTGCGCCAAAACGAGCGCGTGATGCTAAAGGGAAACTAAAAGCTGATGACCCTTCTACACCAGATGTAAATGAAGCGTGGGAAGGCGGGAAAGCACCAAAGAAACGCGGAAGGCCAAAGAAGAATGGATAACATCTTAGATACCTCATGGCATAGTGAAGATGATAAGGTTGTTGTAAAACGCAGCCAAGATATTCAAAGCATTTTGGACTTCAACAAAGAGCGCAATATTGACGGTCACAATAAAAAGTCAGACATGCGTTTGGCTGGTTCAATACCTTTTGTGGTTGCTGAAATGTGGTCGCGGGAATGCGGTGCTAAAATAGGATCGCAAGAGTTTGCAGAATATGTTAAAAAGAAGTTGATGAGTGGTGAATTTAGCAAGCTGATTGCGAATGGTTATTAGGGCTAAAACAATGAAATTTGTGCAAGATTACATGGGTTTTGTAATTGCTATTGCTGGTGCGGCAGTTGCTGCGGCATGGTGGGTTATCAACAATGTTCTCACGAGCAAATCACAGGTTAAGCTATTAGAGCAAAAGACTGATATGATGATTCAGATGATGGCAGAAATGCGTGAAGATCAGAAAGAAATGCGCAAAGACATCCATCAGTTGATGACCAAGTGATGCTATGGATCCCGTTAGCTGCGTAGCACTTGCAACAGGAGCGTATAAGACGCTTAAAGCAGCTATTTCTACGGGCAAAGATATACAAGAAATGGGCAACACGATTGCAACGTGGGGCCAAGCCTTTTCCGATTTCAATAGATTAGAAGAACGTCAGAAGAACCCGCCTTGGTGGGAAAAGACGTTTAAAGGTTCTGATGAAGAAACGGCGATCTTGATTTGGAACCAGAAGCGCAAAATGGAGCAAATGCGCAAAGAAATTAAAGATCATATTTCTTTCATATATGGGCCATCGGCATGGGATGAGGTTCTTAGAATAGAAGCGGAGCAGCGGCGTATTCGCAAAGAGGCTGCATACAAAAAACAAGAGTTTATAGATAACTGCATAAATTGGGCGGTTGGCCTTTTGGCTTTTGCAGTTGGCGGGGTTTTACTTGTTGCTGCTATTTATATTGTTGGTAAAGCAAGGGGGCGGTGGTGATGCTGTATATACTTGTGTTTATACAATACATTCCATCAACGACATTAAAGTATTACCAAATAGGGCCATCATATAGCACGTTTGAAGAATGCGAACAGGAACGCAGAAAAGCAAAAGAGGGTTTAATAGTTCACAACAGCCAAACGGTGGCTTGTCTTGAGGTTAGTGGAAAATAAACTGGGTCAGTGGGTTGTTTTGACGGATGATAATAAAGTGGTTATCATCACTACGCATAAGAGAATAGCCGAAAGGTATTTCAATGAACAAGGAAAACTACGATCTAAACGGAAACGGAAAGATTGATCCTGATGAGCGCGAGATCATGCTTGAAGATCGTCGCAGGCGTATGGAAGATCAAGACGCCAAGAGAGACACGCAGAGGCGGCTTACAGTAGCGTGTACGGCTGGAATGCTTGTCTACCCGCTAGTTATCTTTCTCGCAGTATGGGTGGGCTTAGATCGGGCCGCAGAGCTAATTACCGATATAGCTAGTGTTTATGTGATTGGTGCCAGTGGTGTTGTGGCGGCATACTTTGGTTTTAACGCAATGGAAGCCAATGTCTCGCGGAAAGAAAACGTAGATGTCAGGTGAGCAGGTACTAACGCACGTTATTGTAAAGCTGCTAGAGATTATTCTGGGCGTTGAGATGACGCTGTATCAGGGGGTTATGGTGTAATGTTTGATTTGTTGGGAAAACTGGTTGATCCAGTAAGCAACATTCTGGACAAGGTTGTTGAGGATAAAGACCAGAAAGCCAAACTTGCGCACGAAATCGCAACAATGGCAGAGCGTCATGCACAAGAGTTAGCGCGTGGTCAGATAGAGATAAACAAAGAAGAAGCCAAGTCACGCAACATCTTCATAGCAGGGTGGCGTCCGTTCGTTGGTTGGACTTGCGGGTTGGCATTGTTCTGGCATTTCTTGGGCTTGCCTGTCACACTTTTTGTGACGGGTTGGTTTGATTTACAGCATCCACCATTGCCAGAGTTTGACATGCAAAGCCTGATGACAGTGTTGTTGGGAATGCTTGGCTTAGGTGGGATGCGCACTTTTGAAAAGTTTAAGGGAGTAACGAAATGAGTTTTAAATTATCAAATCGCAGCTTGGGCAAGTTAAAGGGTGTTCACCCTGATATGGTTGCAACGGTTAAACGTGCTATTGAACTGACCAAGGTAGATTTTGGCATTTCATGCGGTTTGCGCACCGTAGAGGAACAGAAACGCTTGGTCGCTACTGGTCGGTCACAAACCATGAACAGCAAGCATATACCGCAGTCTGACGAATATTCACACGCCGTGGACTGTTTAGCGTATGTTGATGGCGATGTGGTCTGGGAAATCAATGTTTACGATGACATCTGCGATGCAATGGCTGCGGCTGCGAAAGAAACAGGTGCATCTGTTAAATGGGGTGCTGCGTGGTCGGAGGGTGATATACGCGCCTATAACAGCACCGCAGAGGCAGCTATGAACGCCTACATTGATCTAAGACGTTCACAGGGCCGCAGACCATTTATTGATGGGCCGCACTTTGAGTTAATGGCCTAAGTTTAGGTTTTATTGATCTGGATAGAGTGTTGGTGCGTATACAGTACATATTAACATCGCTATCCACGTTGAAATACTTATACATATCTTCATTGTCGCGGATTGCTATTTGACAAGCCTCATAGTCTGGCAAGATCAAATATGTTTCTATGTCAATCCCACGCAGTGAATATTCTATGTATAACGCTGTAAAAAATTCCATTGCACTCACTTTCTGTTTTGTTATCTTGTCGCAGTGGGCGGTTTTTACCCAGTTTTTGTTGGTAATCCCCTAGCTTATCCCGACACCTAGCAGCCGCCCACACGATCCTACTTTTCTCTTGGCAAATGCCACTTTTCAATCTGCGCCATAACTGCGTTTTCTGAGACACCCTCAACGTAGGCAATGTCATCTATGGTCATTTGTATGCAGAGCATACGGTTGACGCGCTGGGCAAGCTGTGAGGCTCTCTTAGGCCACTTGTAGGCGTATTCATTGATCTTCTTTGGGGTGCGAGGCTCTCTTGGCTTTGGCTGCACCTCTGGCTTTGCTGCTGTTTTCTTTTTGATTTCAGCTTTTTTCCAGTTTTCTTGTTCTCGTTTCATTTGCCACATTGTTGCGATTTCTGCTTCTGTCGGGCGTCGTCCATAAAGTTTCGTAAAACTTTCCGTCAGATTTACCATTAGATGTTATATCCTTTTTTCCTCAATTCTGCTGTAAACCGCCGCAGTTCTTGTTGTGCTGCGAATATTTCATTGTTGATGCCAGGTCTTGCATCTGTGCGGTATCGCTCATCTTGCAACCGATCTACCTGCTTGCGCAAGTATTTTAGTATCTGCTCGTCGGCTGGGTTTAGTTTCATCACCACCATCCTTTCACTGTGCCTAAAGTCCATGTTGCTACTGCGGCTGCAAATAGCACTGCTATAATTGTGTCTTCCCATGTCCACTTACCATAATGCATTACGCTGCCCCCCATGCTACGTCTTCATAATGCTCAAACCATTCGGGGCTTTCCAAATATGCCTTAATGCGCTTTGGCAGTTTGTAAGCGTCTGCGCCTTTAATCTTAGTGCGGCCCTCTGCTAGGTGAACATAATCTAAGTCAAAGTAATGTTCATCGTGGTCTAGTGATCCTACGATAACAATTTTAAACTCAACACCCTTAACCTCAACTATTGTTGTTGCGTGGTGCGTTGTGCGTCCTAGTGTAAAAAATCCCATTGGTTCGCTTCCTTTCTTACTGTATATGTAAACAATAGCGTTACTTTTTGTCAGTGTAAAGCATAAAAAGTATTTATTTGCGTTTTTATTTACAGGTGATAATCTGCCGCCATGTATAAGGTAGAGATAGAAGTATCAGGACAGCCGCAGGGCAAGGGCAGACCGCGTTTTACGCGCACTGGACACGCTTATACGCCACCAAGGACTGCTGAGTATGAACAGCGAATTAGGGCGGCTGCGTGGGCTGAAATGCAGCGTCACAACTTAGACCCCACCGACAGGCCAGTAGCGGTTGATGTCATAGCGTTTATGAATATCCCGAAGTCTTGGACTAAGAAGAAAAAGCTAGAGGCTGAATATGGTGCGATAAGTGCTGTTGGTAAGCCTGACCTAGATAATATCGCAAAGGCAGCTCTAGACGGTATTGCAGGCGACACAGGCGTTATCTTTGACGATACCCAGGTAGTAAGCCTCAAATGCAAAAAGACGTTCTGTCACCCTGATCGTGGGCCTGTTCTCTACATATCAGTGTCTTGGACTGAGCCAGAGGAATAAGACCAATCAGGGCCGTATTTTTCACGCCATTCTAGCGGCGATTTGTGGATAGCCAATTTGCTACTGTCCCATAAACCTTGGTGATGACCTTCGCAAAGCGGGATCGCAGTTTCATCAGATCGTTTTCTAGTTCCGTGGCGATCATGTATAGGGTGATGGGCTGTTGTTGGTGATCGTTGGATTTCGCCAAACTTGCGACAAACGCAGCAAGGTTTTTCCCGAACTTCTTGAAGGTATTTTTCATTCTTCTTTGCTTTCGGTTGTTTCTGGTATGGCTTCCGACCCGTCAGGTTCATTTGCTTTCCTTATTATTGTAAACACCTCACGCGGTACAAAACGGCAAACTTCAATTTCTTCTTTGTTGTTTGTTCTGTTCATGCCCATGAAAGTAACACGGTAATCTGGGATGCATTCTATGTTATTTACATCAACATAACCGATGGTTTTGCAATCATACCAGTGTACCATGAAAAGCGATGCAACACCTGTCATTTGTGTTTGTTGCTGCCCCAAGACGAGCTTTGACATCGGTATCATTATTTCTTTGAGGTTGTCGTATCGGTAATTCACAATCCTCATTTCTATAAACACGCGCGGTTTTTGGCTCTCCTTTGCTCTAGCGACAGCATCATAAATACTAAACTTGCGCTGTAATTTGCATACGCAATTCCAGTGTTGTGAAACAAAGTCTGCTAATTCTTGCTCGCGCCGTTCATGTTCTTTAGTCACCTGATATTGGGTCATAACCAAGTGTCTCCGCTAATTTAGCCATAGCCATTTCAAAGTAGCTGTTAAATTCGTCTTGCTCCATATCGTCAAAGCTAATGCTGTCTATGACGCGCATATGGCAACCCGCTAGGTTATTCCAACGCATCTTTATATACCCACACGCCCACTTTAAATCGTTGTGCAAGTGATCGTCCGTGGGCCACTTTCCAGTAGCCTCACGCACTTTGCGCAGCGTTGCCCAATACAAGTTATGTTGTGGGTTGGAACGCTTCTTTGTTTTCTGCATGTTGAAAACGGTGCCTTGTGAGCAATCTTCTAGCTGTATTGCATCGTATTCCGTTAGTGGAACCAAAGCACCCTCAACCTTCATCACTTGTATCTTACCACTGGCCATTTTTCCATTCACTCACTACCCTATTCACCTCTTGTTTTATCTCGTTGCGAAAGCCGCCGTATATTCTAAGAGTTTGTGCTTTATTGTAGTTAAGGAACATAAACATGCCGCGCATAAACCACTCGTTATTCATAGATCGTCCATCTTGAATTGGAAAACCCTCTGAAAATTGCCTCATCATTTCGGTCATTAAAGGTGTAAAATCTTTTACGCTGTAACTACCAAGTGCCTGGTATTGTTCTGCTGCAACGTTAAAATTTGCGCCTATTGCCGTTGCCATGCAAAATGCAGCCCGAAACGGTGCTGATCTAACGGCTTTTGTTTTTGGCTTTATTTCTTCGTGAATAAATTTGCTGGCTTCCATTAGGTGACTATCTGCCACTTGCAAAATATCAGATGCTACTGGTTTTGCAGTTCCTGTGCATCTTAATATGTATTGTATGGGCTGCACTACTGGTGAAGGTAGCCGCAGAATATCTGCATTTGTTCTTAGCTTTCCTTGGTCTAAAATCTTGAATATTTCGTCAGCATGATCTGCGACAGCAAAAATCATTTGTTGGTCTACTTCGCTATCTACAATAGCCTCTAACCTATGTTGCCCATCCACTATGTTTCCGTCTTTTCTAAATATTAAAGCACATGGTGTTTTTACCCATCTTCCAAGTTGCATCTGCAACGACATATGTTTCATATGCATATTAGAAACACGTCTATTGCCTTCGTTTTTACGCAAAAAATCTCTGGCGAACATTGGCGTAATGGTCATTTCGTAATAAGCAAATTCATCTGTTTTACCTATTAGCTTTGCTTCTCTTGGTGGAAAGTTTTTCATTGTTTTACCTTACTTTTGCTTTGTTTAGTGGGGGATTTACAGAACCCTTCCCCCAGAGGGCGCTCCGACATGGGTGGCTTGTGAACACCCACCTCGTCTGTTCCTAAAATGGTATTTCGTCCGATAACTCGTTTGACAGGTTTGCGCCTTCTGGCATCCGTTCATGTTCGGTATGCTTCACATCGCTTTTGGGTGGGCCTGCAAACTCTACCTGGTTTGCGCTGATGTTATAGTAAGTGGTTTTTTTGCCGCCATACTCTTTTTCATCTATACTGAGCTGTCCGCTAACAACTACTTTGCGTCCTTTTTTGATGTGGTCGGCAAGTTTGGTGTTGTAGTAATTGCAGCTAAACCAGTCTGTCCCCGCATCGCGGCTATAGCCCTTGTTAACCGCGACAGAAAAGGTGATAAACTCCCCTCTCTGGTTCTGACGAATTTCACTGTCTTTACCGACAGTCCCGACAATCGTGATAACTTTCATATCATTAACTCCACTTTTCTTTTTTCGTGTGCTTCTAAAACTTGTTCATATTGTGCCTCTGTTAGATCAGGGCTGTTGATGATTTTGGTGTATTTGCTCTCCGCTTTGTCAAACTGTTCTTGGGTGCAGTTTTCATAGAAGGTTAGCATAGCGTCTACGCGGTCATCTAAGTTAAGCGTCATTGAGGGCGTGGCTTCTTTTGGCTTTGCAGCTTTGAAATCGTCTGCTTCTTCCTCTGAGTAAACATCGCCGTGCAAGCCTACCAGTTTAAGTATTACCCGATCCTTGGCGCGTTTCTCTGCCATAGCGAAGGGGTAACTGTTTTTGTTGTTGTATGGTGCCGCTTCGCCAATAGACCACTCTGTAGCCTCTGCCATGTGGCCTGTTACACATATAACCGCCTCTTTAGCGGCTACGTCACATGCTATGATCTGCGGTTGGTCAAATACAATGTTGTGGTGCGCGGCTATCTTTTCCAAAGCCTTGTGCAATACAACTGGTGTTCCGTGGCAATCCCAAACCGCTTGGCGTTCTGTTAAGCCAATGTCTTTTAGGATTTCTTGCAAACGTGCGGGTAGTTTCTTAGCCATTATTTCATCGCCTCTTTTAATGCATCGTGTTCTTTGTTTGCTTGTGAAATGCCTTCGTCAATAGCGTTCATTGCAAGCACAACGTCTGATGATAACATGCTGTTTTGCGCTGCTACCAAGCAAAGTTGTTTATATATAGCTGCTTTAATAGCCAATGGTGTTGGGTGTTCATGTGTCATTGTTTACCTCATTTATTGCTATTTACTGTTTACATAATTATTTTTAACCTGTAAAGCATAAATATACAAATTGTTAATGAGGATGATAATGGAAAAGAAAACAATGTTACGCGCAGATGAAATACGCCGCCGATTGCGTGACCGTAATTTATCGGCTGTAGCGCGTGAGGCTAAAATATCGCGTCCTGTTTTATACCAGATTATGCGTGAGGATACCGACCCACGTTATAGCACTGTGGAACGGTTATCGGATTACTTAGAGGATTTGTCATGACAGTTACAAAGAACACACGCGCTGGGCAGAATGGTAAGAAGATTATTTGCACCCACTGCGGCAACATGAATACCGTTTATCACTTTTCTTGGGCAGCAATAACCTGTGGTGGTTGTGATCGTATGGTAAGCAAAGAAAATTTCTTAGACCCAGCGAATATGTCTAATTTAGCAGAACGTTGGTATAATTACACATGCTTACATGACGGTGAAATAGTGTCGTTTGATACCTGGCTAAACCGATGAAAAAACCCCCAGTCAAGAGACTGAGGGCTTTAGCAATAAGTAAGGATGCTGTATAATAAATGTGTAGAACCAGCGAGGTCAGAATAACAAACCTCGCCCAAATAAGAAAGGGCAAAAATGTCTCATTACATGACTGCGTTAGCTATGAAGCAACAGGGTTTAAAACCATCCACAAAAATTGTGTTGTATTGGTTAGCTGATCATCATAACGGCGAAACAGGTAAATGCTTTCCTAGCATAAATCGTTTAGCTGAACTTAGCGAAATGTCTCGTAGGGCTGTGGAAGGTCATCTAGAAACCTTAGAAACTCTAGGTTTAATAAAGCGTATAAATCAATTTAGAGAAACAGGCGGCAAATCTGCAAATTCTTACATATTAGAACTTACAGGAACATATGAGAACATAAGCGATGCGCAAAATCTGCGTATGGTATGCGAAAAATCTGCGCATGGGGATACGCAAAATCTGCGCATGAATAACCTTGGAATAAATAACCTTGGAAAAGAAACTAATAATTCATCATCTAACGATGAAGTAGATTATTATTTTGATCAGCTTTGGTCTTTGTATCCTAGAAAGGTAGGCAAGGGACAAGCGCGTAAGGCATTTAAGGCAGCTTCAAAGAAAGCAGACTTCTATGATCTACTTCCTAAGCTGATGGATTATGTGCAGACGTTAGAAGGCAAAGACAAACAATTTATACCGCACTTAGCCACATGGCTGAACGGTGAACGCTGGGAAGATGAGGTAGAAGCATGACACACGAAGAAAGAATTAGAGTTATTCTGGGTGAACTTATCAAGATAATGGAAGGCTATGCGGAGCCAAAACATTTAAACACCCAAAAGAAAAAAGAGGACGAAGCTAGAAACATTGTGCGGATGTTAAATCAGAAGTTTCCAAACGACACGACAGAGGATCACATTCGCGGCACAATGGATCGGGCGATGCTAAAGCTAAAAGAGGCGCACAAGTCACGCACTTGGCCTACAGCAGCAGATATTAGCGCAGCCGTTTCAAAGTCTATGAATACGCAACGGTCAAACATCCAACCAAGCAAGGGGCCGTGGAAGCCTGACACCCTGGCACTAAACGCCAAGCGTATCATTGCAGGGGAACCAGTGGGTGAGATGTATATACGCGGTAAGTTGGCAGATAAGATGGTGCAAATGGGCTTGATAACAGACGCGCATCTACAGCCATATTTAGAATACTTGTCAGCGAATAATATCCCTGCTAGAGTTGACCCACCTATATCATAGGTTTGCCTCACTGAAACTGCCCCCTCGCGTGATCGCTCCGCAGGGGGTGTTTTTTTGCCTAGAAGTGTGTTACTTTCTCAGCAAGAGCCGACCTCTCTCCCTCCCTGTTGGTCGTATGTAGCTCCATACATTTGGCTCTCCTCACTGACCCCCTGGACGCGGGCATGTTCGGGGGGTCTTTATTTCCTAAAAGAAAACCTTTATATTATTTACAAATCACATAGAGGGCGCACCCATGAAAGATGGACGGTCTTGGCCTGCGGATAAGGTTGAGCGTAGAAACATAAAAACCATTATCCCTTACGCAAGGAACAGTCGCACCCACAGCGACGAGCAAGTGGCGCAGATAGCCGCAAGCATCAAAGAGTGGGGATTTACCAACCCGATCCTGGTTGACGTAGATGGCGAGATCATCGCAGGACATGGACGTTTACTCGCAGCACAAAAGCTAGGTTTAGACGAAGTTCCATGCATTACGGCTGTTGGTTGGTCGGATGCACAAAAGAAAGCCTATGTCATAGCAGATAACAAACTGGCCCTAAACGCAGGGTGGGACGATAGTTTGCTAAAAATAGAGTTTAAAGAACTTACAGACTTAAATTTTGACGTAAAATTAACTGGTTTTAGCTTAGAAGAATTATCAGATTTATTTGCAGAAGAAGGTAATAAATACGAAGATGGCAAACCTGGAAGCATGGCGCAAAACTATGGGGAGCCACCTTTCAGCGTATTAGACACACGCAAGGCATCTTGGTTAGAGCAAAAACGCGCGTGGCGCACATTAATTGGCGACGATGGCGAAACAAGGGAAGATACGCTTGCAAACGGTGGAATGCTTGGCGATGTCAACAATGGCGTAAGTTTACTTGATCCTGTCTTAGCAGAAATTGTAGTGCATTGGTTTGGTATCAAAAACGGTTTGGTTTTTGATCCATTCGCAGGGGATACTGTGTTTGGTTTTGTAGCTGGCACAAAAGGCATGACATTTCAGGGCATAGAACTACGCCAAGAGCAGGCTAAATTAAATCAACAGCGATGCGATGAAGCAAAACTTTCTTGTGTTTACTATAACGACACAAGCGAAAACATGGATAAATATATAGAAGATAACAGCGTTGATTTAGTGTTCAGTTGTCCGCCATATGCCGATTTGGAAGTATATAGCGACGATCCAAAAGATTTAAGCAACATGAGCCACGACGATTTTTTCCAAGTCTATAAGCGCATTTTGCAAAATACCTACGCCAAACTTAAAGACAATAGGTTTGCGGTTATAGTAATGGGCGAAGTGCGAGGCAAAAAGGGAAGTTATATTGGCACAATACCCAAAACAATAGAGATAATGGAAGGGGCGGGATATAGATATTACAACGAAATAGTTTTGATAAATAGCGCAGGCACTTTACCGTTACGCGCTGGCAAAGCTATGCAGGCCACTAGGAAAGTCGGCAAAATGCATCAAAATGTGTTAGTATTTGTTAAAGGAAACCCCAAAACAGCAGCAGAAGATTTAGGTGAAATAAAAGTAGACTTAGGGGAAAGCGATGCAAACTAAGGGGCAGCATGTAACAGCCGATGTTTGGTGCGACGAGTATGATTACACAAACGCAGAATATTTGTGCGCAACCTTGGCTGAATGCATCGCAGCAAGTGGCCTTACCATACTTGGTTACAAGTTGCATGAGTTTAATAAACAGGGTGCTTTTACTTGTGTTTGGGTTCTTGGTGAAAGCCATTTTAGCATACACACGTTTCCAGAGCGCAATTTCTTTAGCATGGATTGCTATACTTGCGGTGAAAACGGTAAACCCCTGCAAGCTATTGCAGAGGCTTTAAGTTATTTTGACGTTAAGGAAAGTAAAATAAGGTTAATAGAGCGTGGCTAACGGTTTTTTATTATCTGTTAAACAAATGCGCTGCGCAGCCATTGGTGTCGCTTACAGCATAAATCATTGTGCGTTGGTCGCCAAAGCTATCAGCATATGCACACGCCTCGTCAATATTATTAAATTCTTGCTTAGTGCGCTTACCGCCAAAGCCGCGCACAGCAGTAAACATTACAGCAGTATCGTAACAGTATTGTTCAAATTCATTAAGTTTCATTGTTTGCCCTCCGTTTGTGTAAACATTATATATACAAACTGTAAAGGATTGCAATATGGAAAGTAAAGAAAATAAAAATAAAGGCGGTAGACCACTAATAGAGCTTAACGAAGAACAAAAGGGTGAGTTGGAAACATTAGCGGCTGTGCTTAACGTAGAACAGATTGCAGATTACTTTGGTATAAGCAGGCGCGTATTCTATGACATCATGGAAAGGGATGCAGAAGTTTCTGCACAGTATAAAAAAGGTAAAGCCAAAGCAGTGGGCTTCGTAGCGCAAAATCTTATACAAAAAGCCAGAGGCGGCGATCTTGGCGCACAGATATTTTACCTAAAAACACAAGCGGGTTGGAAAGAAACGCAAAAGGTAGAAGGCGCAGGCACCGAAGGCGAACATATTATTGCATACAAGTGGATGGATGATGACGACGAGGACGATTAGATATAAGCCTCGCAAACTTCTAAAGCCTTTTCATAAGCGCAGTGAACGCTATGCGATCATTGTAGCACATAGACGCTTCGGCAAAACCGTTGCTGCTATAAACGATCTAATCAGGGACGCACTAACAATACCGCGCAAGAATGTTCGTGTGGCTTACATTGCACCATACTACCGACAAGCCAAAGCTATCGCCTGGGACTACTTGCTAGAATACACCAAAGACATTGAGGGCAGCGTAGCAAACGCAAGCGAACTGCGCGTGGACTTTCCCAACGGTGCGCGGATACGTTTGTTTGGTGCTGATAACTATGATGCAATGCGCGGATTATACTTTGATTCTGTCGTGGCTGATGAACCCGCAGATTTTCCTGCAAATGCTTGGCCTACCGTAATCCGTCCAGCTTTGGCAGATCGCAAGGGACGTGCGACATTTATAGGAACACCCAAGGGCAAAAACGAGTTTTGGGAAATATGGCATGAAGCACAAGACGATCCAAACTGGTATGCAGAAATGTTCCGCGCTTCTGAAACATCAATACTGGATCAAGAAGAACTTGACGAAGCCCGACAGACAATGGGGGATGACCGCTACGACCAAGAATTTGAGTGTAGTTTTGAAGCGGCAATCCAAGGGGCTTACTACGCAAAAGAAATGAAAGCGGCTGGCGAGGACGGTAGAATATGCGCTGTGCCTTATGATCGCGCTGCATCTGTTATCACGGCATTTGATTTAGGAATAGGCGACAGCACTGCAATCTGGTTTGCACAGTTCGTGGGCCGTGAGGTTAGGATAATAGACTATTACGAAAACAGCGGAGTAGGATTAGATCACTATGCAAAAGTTCTCTTGGACAAAGAATATCAATACGAGCAACACATTCTGCCGCATGATGTCCAAGTCAAGGAACTGGGAACAGGGAAAAGCAGGCTTGAAACGCTTGACGCGCTGGGCATACGGAACATTGAGATTGCGCCGAAACTAGCGGTAGAGGACGGCATACAGGCAGCGCGTAGCATGATCCCACGCTGTTGGTTTGATGAAAGCAAATGCACTAGGGGCATAGAAGCACTTAGACAATACCGCAGGGACTACGACGAAAGGCTGAAAACCTGGCGTGGCAGGCCTTTGCACGATTGGACTTCCCACGGTGCTGATGCGTTCCGATATTTAGCTGTTGGTTATAAGCCTGCGGCTGATTGGGGCGAGCCGATTAGAAGGAATTTGCGCGGCATTGCGTAATATGCTAAAGTCGCCCTAACAATAGGGCGTTTCATGGCTAGAAAAACCACTACAAAGAAAAAAGGTGCTGACGGCAAGGCTTGCTGGAAGGGCTATCGTTACGCTGGAACTAAGGGCGGCAAGGATCGCTGCGTCAAAGTCAAGAAAAGGAAAAAGTAATGCAATGTCCAAACACTGGTAGTGCTTGTCCAAACCCATCTATGTGCAAGAACGGTTGCATCTACGATAAGCTGAAAGGTAAAAAGTAATGGCTTGCGGATATAAGAAAAAAGGTCGCAAAGGCGGGAAAAAGAAATAATGGCTTATGGTTACGATGATCGTCCCCGCTACACTAGCTTAATGGATATGATTGACGGTGGCGGTGCTGGGCGCAGCGGTGATCGCTTTGAGGGCGGTGGACTTCTAAGCCTCTTAGCAAACGAGTTATTTAGACCCGCAGGCTATGAAGATCGCTTACGCCAACGCAAGAATGATACTGGACGCGCTGTTACAACAGTAGTTGATGAATTGATGCGTGAACGTGCTGCCATGAAGGAAATGGATCGTCAGCGTGGTTTGCAGCAAGATCGCTTTGATCCTCGCGGCCCTAACCAAATGTCACCAATGACATCACCTACGGCTGCACCTTCTGATTACCCAGATATGTCTATGCCATCTATACCAGGCTACACTGCTTTGACAGCACCCAGTGCTCCAGAAGTAAATGCATCAATTTATAATTCTCGCGATCAATTTGATTTGCGTAAAGGTGCGTTAATACAAAATTATTTATATTATCGCGATGAAGCACCCAATGGTTTGCAAAAGTTTCTAGATAAGGTTTTAGAATTATATGGAATAGATGGTTTGCGCGAACTACAGGCAAGTGTCACGCCTGATATGTCTTATCGGGGCAGTCAGATTGTCCCAACCATGAGCCAGCCCAGTGTTCCAGAAGTGGCGCGAATGGCATCAACTGACCCACGCTTCTCGCCAACTTTTGCACAAGATTATGGTGACTATTTGGAATATATGAACACAGGGCGGTATCCTCGTGGCTAAAGACCCTCGCCTAACTAAAATTGGTGCTTCTAGGTTTAACCAGTGTGTAAGAACACCAGGACACGCTAGTAAATCCCACGCAGTTGTGGCAAAAGAGGGTAACAAGACTAAGCTAATACGGTTTGGTCAAAAAGGTGTAAGTGGTTCGCCACCTCGCAAAGGCGAGAGTGAAGCCAACAAAAAGCGCAGAGCATCGTTTAAGGCAAGACACGCCAAGAATATTGCAAAGGGTAAAATGAGCGCAGCATATTGGGCTGATCGCTGTAAATGGTGAACTAAATGGCTATTACGACCTATTCAGAGCTAAAAACATCCGTTGCTAACTGGCTAAACAGGGATGACTTAACATCTGTTATTCCTGACTTCATTAGCTTGGCAGAGGCTGATATGGAGCGCAAAGTACGCCATTGGCGCATGGAACAACGCTCTACAGCATCATTAGACGCTAGATATACGCAGTTGCCACAAGGCTTTATGGAAGCTGTGCGTTTTCACTTAGACGTTGATGAGCGTCCAATAGAGTTATTAACTCCCTTGGCATTGCAGCAACGCAGGCAAGGCAATGCAGATACCCAAGGCAAACCTCAGTATTACGCCATCATCGCAGGCCAGTTAGAAATATGGCCTACGCCAGATGCATCATATACTGGTGAGCTTTATTATTATGCGCGTACAACGCCATTAGACGATAGCAATACCTCAAACTGGATTTTGCAATACTTCCCTGATGCATATCTCTATGGTGCCTTGGTGCATTCCGCGCCTTACCTGGTTGATGACCAACGCACTGCAACATGGGCTGCGTTGTATCAAAGTGCAATTGATGGTATAAATAGCAACAACGAAAAAGCTAAATTTGGTGGTTCAGGCTTGCGTATGCAAGTAAACACATTCTAGGAGACTAACATGGCAACCATATCAGATTATGTGCTAGACGCTGCGCTGACCAAGCTGGACACCGAAGCGGATCGCATTGACATCACCTCACAAGAAGCAACGACATATGCGGAAGCGACAAGCACATATACGCTTGGCAATTCTACATCACTGGCGTTTGGCGCACCACAAGATGGCGACACATCAGGGCGCAAGGTAACAGCGGCTGCGATTACGGATGGCGTTGTGTCAGGATCAGGCAGCGCAACGCACTTTGCGATTGTTGACGTATCTGCGTCACGCCTGCTTGCGACAGGTTCGCTGACAACACCTCAAAGCGTTACATCTGGCAACTCATTTACGATTGCTGCGTTTGACGTAGAAATCCCTGACCCAGCATAAGGTGAAGCATGGTTAAGCTAGTCAACAGGGCCAAGATGACAACCAGCACAACTGGTACTGGCACAATTACTCTGGCGGCTGCTGATACTGGCTACCAGACCTTTGCGGCTGCTGGTGTGACGGATGGCGAGATTGTGCGCTACGTCATTGAGGACGGTGATAACTGGGAAATCGGAAGCGGCACTTATACTGCCACTGGCACAACACTTTCACGCACTGTGAGCGAAAGCAATAACTCAGGCTCCGCTATTACGTTAAGCGGATCGGCAAAGGTGTTTATCTCT
>Ga0208791_1000450_pt1 | contig 18635 bp, 36 predicted proteins | sample 11_taG_FD_184084 | JGI IMG/M metagenome (GOLD analysis project Ga0208791, IMG submission 184084) | Marine viral communities from the Subarctic Pacific Ocean - 11_ETSP_OMZ_AT15265 metaG (SPAdes) (version 2) | ecosystem: Environmental > Aquatic > Marine > Oceanic | place: Pacific Ocean | collected...
TCACCAATCTTATCAAACCCATCAATCGGGTCACTTACACTTAAATTTATCATAATTTTTAATTTTAGTTGGGATAAAACTCCCACTCATTAACTATACTAAAGTACAACAATTATTTTACAATTCCAAATAAAAAGTGTTAAAGTTTTGTTAAAGTTATTAACAATTATGCATAAAAAAACCCCCACCAATTGGTGAGGGTCTGTTTTTACAATGATTCTATTGCCACTTCTGTTGTTTTACACTTTGGACAGGTATGTTTTACTAACTTACCTTTTGTTGTCCACCTGTGTTTACATTTACCACAAGTTATCCATGAGTAAATGACTGTTTTCTGTATGTGTTCCACATAGTTCCCTCATCTTTATAGAGGAACTTGAAAATCACTCCAATCTCTACCCGCCAAATCGATATTATCGAAGGTAAACTTCCACATTCTCTCATTATTGATTGATATTACTTTTGTAAAACCACTCGGGATGAGTGCTCCACCCTTAACATATTCAGGTTCGTTTTCAAAGTGTACATAAACTACTACGTCTATGTTTTCATAAACTTTTGCTAAATCTCTTTCGAATCGTTCCAATTCCTTCCAAGGACCTCTGTTCAATCCACTATGTTGTAATGCACAATTTAAATAAGAAAATGTTTTTCTCAAAGTCTCTTTATCACATTTAAATGCTGCGGCGGGTGCGAGATGTCCCTTATCGTATGGATTATCTTTATAATCGTAGTTATCAGATGTTTTAACACCCTCAACTTTGTGAAAATCCATACCACCTCTATCGACATCACCTGATGGACAAAGTACTCTATACATTACTTGTAGTGGTTGTTCATAATCTTCGGAATAAACAACTGTAAAAATATCAGTTTTAATTGTTTTTAGCTGTCCAAATAATAATATAGGACATATTGCCAAAATAATAATGGAATACACTTTTTTCATATCTGTTTGATTTAATTATCCTCTAAAGCGTCTGAACCCGGCGAATCCAGTACCGTTACCAAATATTGGTGATGGCCCTCCTTTTGGGAAGATTTTCTTTGCTTTTTGTAAGAATTTTGTATCTCTATCCAATGCGAAATTTTTCTCTTCTTTTCTTATTCTTGCATTTTCTTTGAAGAATCTTTGTTGGTCTGGACTCAACTTTGAGAAGAATGGAAGTTCTCTTTTTACAGGACTAACCGCTTTATCAAGTGCTTTTTGTACTGATGGTATTAACTTAATATTAGCCGCTGCTTTTGATTCAACAAATGGCTTTGGAAGTGTACCTTTTTTAATTACACCAATAGGTCTACCCATTGGAGTCTTTGTTGTTAGAGGTTTCAATAAACCTCTTCTTAGTTTAATTCTTCTTAGACTTTGTTTCTTTTCGTATTCAAGTCTTTTTCTTTTCTCTTTGTTAGCTTTTGTTTTCTTAGCTAATCTACCAGTATCAATATTATCTAATTTAGGTCTATAAAATTTACCTACTTTTTTAAATCCATCTACTTTGATAGAACGTTCTGCATCTGAACCACCCTCTGGAAACTTAACTACTGATATATTACCCATTTTAATAGTAGGTAATTCTTTAGGAACTTGAAGAGCTTTTTCATAATCCTCTAAACTTCTAACCTTTTCATCAGCCGTATCAGTTTTAGTTTTGATAGATGATAATACTGATTGAGCCAAATCTTCAACCTCATCATCACCAATATCAGGAGAAATGTTAGGTTGTTCAGCCACAATATGGTTTCTAAGTGTTTTTTCGAGTACCCAAACATTAGGAAGTACATCCGCACCATTAAATCCCTCTGCAACGATATCTCTAACTACTTTTCTTGCAATCGCTTTAGTTGATTCATCATATTCTGATATCTCAACTCTTTGTTTTTTACCTATCTGAACTCTACCCATTTTATTATCCCTATGTATATTGACCTTTTGAAGCGTCAAAGTTCTGTATCACTTCTGAGTTATCTAATGCTTTTTCGTATATTCTCAAAGATGAGAATTCACCAACTAAGTTTTTAATAAACGAACCTTTAGCCGTTCTCTTTGCACTAATCCAAGCTGCATCTGGTGTTAATGCAACTGGCCCCTCTAATGTTTTTAAATTACCAAACCCATCTGTAAACCCTCTAACAGGTCCTTCACCGGCTGGTCTTAATTCTCCGATACTCCAATTATTCATTTTGATTGCATCACCAAATTCAGATTTCTGCTTTCCATCAAATAATTTATATCCTTTGGTATTAACATAACAAATAACACCATCTTTTGTAAATACTATAGCTATATGAGCCCACGACTCAATTGGTATTACATCCGCTTCACTATACGATAATGTCATTGTTTTTGCCAACTGACCCATTTCATCTGTATCTGCTGAAAATTTATGAATCTGAAGTTCACCATTAGGATACACTTCTGCATGTAAACCAAATGGAGTTCCCGTTACATGAAAATGAAATAATGTATGGATTGGTCCACCTTTTGATTTATTTTTCTTACTTCTTAGATTAACCCACATTTCAACAGACCCCTCTAATAAACCATTGGATGTTTCTCCATCTGGTTCAAATAAATCATCAATTACACTTGATGCGTTTAATCTAGAACCTTTACCATTGAAATCCAATGCTGGTATTTCTCTGTTAATAACTGTTCCGTTACTTCTAAATCCATTAGTAGTTACTCTACTCTTTGGAAATACCATATCGTTTGCATTACCTGATAAATCTGTTAACTCACCTTTCATTAAAAAGAATGAGTATGGATTACCTACATCAACCCATTGTATCAATTCTTCATTTACTATATCTGAATCATATAAATCAGGATTAGTTAGTGTTTTGAACGCCACTTGAGATAATCTTGGAATTTCACTAATTGTTTCTTCTTCTGAGCTGATTGTTTCAGCTATATGTTTTGCTAATGTTTTTTGGACTATATATGATTCGTGGTCGATATCATATCCAGCAATACCAAACTGCTCTAATTTCTTCAATGTCTCACTATAAACCTGAGATTGAAATGAGTTTAGTATTATTTCATTACCTATATTTACATCACCTATATTAATCATATCTTTTTACCTTTTTAGAATAAATTTCTTCCAAATATTCCACGTCCTGTACGTCCACCTCTGTTTCTTATAGTGTTTGCCATACTTCCAGCTGGAGATTCTCCGAAGTTATTAAAGTTACCGAATCCACCGAATCTGTTTGGTCCCTTAATAGTAGGGAAGAATGGATTTGGTCTTGGTGTTGGTCTAGGGTTAACGTTAACTGCTGGTTTAAACGGTCTAACAGGTTTAAATGGTTTTAAAGGTCTGAAAGGTCTGTTTGGTTTTACCGGTCTTACTGGTCTTATTGGTTTTACAGGAGATACTGGTAATGGAGTTGGAACAACTGGTGGTAAGTCAGGTATTACAGGAACAGGATCCGGAGCCACCACAACTGGTGGAACTGGGTCTGGTTCAACTGCTATTGGTGGTGGTGCAACTGGTGCAACTGTTTCAATACCTAAGATATAATTATAAGTTTGAGTTGCTAATCCACCAATACCACCGCTACCCGCTGATATGTTTCCTGTTATATATTCTGCTATTTCTTTTTGTAAAACATACGTTTCTTCAAAAATATCATCTCCACCCACACCATCAGCTTTGAATTTTTCGATTGTTGCTTCGAAAACATTGGCTTGGAATGCATCGAGTACTATTTCTCTGTTGTTTTTTGTTTTATATACATCTGAGAGTCGTGCCATAATAATGCCTTTTAATTTTTTAAACCTTTTCCGTTTAGTATAAATATAGAAATAATAATTTTTACACTAATTTTTAATATTCATCATCATCTGAGTAATATGGTAATGGAGCACTTCCATCTACATCATCAGGTTGTACATTTTCCATAATAGTGTAACAAATCTCAAAAATAGCTTCCGCTAACTGTCTTTCGGTTTCGTTTTGACTGTTTATTTCAATGGTGTACGAATTCCCATCAGTATCTACTACTGAAATTGTTTCTTCTTCAATATCAATTAAATCTATATTCATTCTTTTTCTCCATTTCTTACTTTATTTAGAAAGCTTCTATCCCATATATATGGTTTACTACTATTTAAATACCAATCATCCCATATAGAATGTTCTTTCTTTCTAAACTTTTGTTGTAAAATCCATTTTACGAATAGTATTTTACGAACAAACTTCTTAAACATATTAATCTCCCTTTTTTAAAAATATAAAATACGAATCAAATAAGATTCGACCTGCTTCTTTACTTAACTTTGTTAAATCCATCTTAAAGAATTCCTTCTTATCAACGAACTTAATTTCTTCGTGTTCAAGTAGTTTCGCTTTACCACCAACTAACCTAACAGTCATTGGTGTAAATTCTATATTTTCATCATTAAGGGTTCTGAATTCGTGGAAGGGATATATTTCTATATCTAACTCTTCTTTGAACTCCCTAATAATTGCTTCATCAATTGTTTCTCCTTCTTCCATCTTACCACCAGGAAACTCCCATTTGCCTGGTTGATGTTCGTTGGTTAACTTTCTTTTACCAATTAGTACCTTATCATTCCATATCAGAATTCCGCAAACTACTTTTATCTTCATTTTCCATTGAGTAAATCTTTTCCCATACCATAACAGTCAATTGTAAATTTGTATTTAGTGGTATCAGTATATTTGAATATTGGAATGGGTATTTCTGTTCAACTGCTTTATCATTATCAAAAATAGTGTTACTAAACAGATTCTTTTTTCCTATATACATCTTTACTTTTTTCACATCCAAAATGATTCAACAAATCGAACATACTTTTTCTATTAACGAAAGTAGGTTCAATTCTGAACTCATTTATGATTTTACCAACCTCTGGTGTATTCTTTACATCGGTACTTTTGGTGATATATAACCAACTCCAAGGACCTTCTTTGATATGCAACCAGCTTGATTCCTCTCCTACTGAATAACGAATCTCTTTTCCAAACTTCTGTACCATCTTCATAACTTCTATTAATATATATTATTTTTTAACTTTATAACCTAATTTAACCTTAATTTCATTGGATAAATTTTCTTGCTTTATGTCTTTCTTTAAATGTTTACTTAATGTTGATAATACACTCAACCGTTCTATTTGATTTCCATACTCCCAAACATATGCTAATGTTCCTTTTAAGTCTTGTATTTTTGTTTCTAAATTTTCTATGGAATCAACCAACTGATGTGTATCACTCTCGTCTAATTCTATTTGAATATCATTCTCAACTGCGTAATCAATAACCCCTAATAAATCATTTGATTTGTATCGTTCATTTAGTTCTTTGAACTGTTCCTCATCACCACCTTTATCAGGATGTAGTTGTTTAGCTATATCTTTATAAATCTTTTTTACATTATTATCTACAGATTCTTTTTTAGTAACCTTTTGCTTTTGTGGCTTAGGTTCAGTCTTTGGTATATATTCTGAGAAATCACTCTCAAACTTTGATACAAGCTTGGAGTGTTCCTCAGAAATATCACTTTCTTCTAATTTAAGATATCTGTATTGATATATTAGTTTTTTAAGATTTATCATTCTCAGGTTCATTTACTACCATACATTCAGTAGTAAGTAATGTACCTGCTACAGAAACGGCTTTCTCAATAGCTGTTCTAGTTACTTTAGTTGGGTCTACAACACCAGCTTCTATCAAATCACCAAATTCTGCAGTTCTAACATCAAACCCTATATTTGAGTTATTAGCTAATGGTGAGTTTAATTTTTCAATCAATGAATCTGCTGAAATACCTGCGTTTTCAATGATTGCTCTAAATGGTGCTTCACAAGCTGAATATACTATATCCACTCCAATACCTCTATCCACTTCTAATCCCGCAGGTTTTTCAGTTTGGTTCTTAGAATGAATAAGAGCCACACCACCACCAGGAACAATACCTTCTTCTAAAGCCGCTTTAGTTGATAGGATAGCATCATCTACTCTATCTTTCTTTTCTTTCAACTCAACCTCAGATTCTGCTCCTACTTTGATAACTGCTACACCACCACTTAGTTTAGCTAATCTCTTATCTAACTTTTCTTTTTCAAAATCAGAATCAGATTTAGTTTTCTCAGTTTTGATTAAACCGATTCTAGTGTGGATAGTTTCTTCTTCACCATGTCCACCAATGATAGCAGTTTTTGTTTTATCAGATACAACCTTATCTGCTGAACCTAAGTGTTCTTCCGTTACATCTTCTAATGTAACACCTAACTCAGAACCAACAATTGTAGCTCCAGTCAATGCTTCAATATCTTTTAGAATTTCAGTTCTTTCCGCTCCAAAGCCAGGAGCTTTTACTGCTAAACATTTTAGAGTTCCTCTAGCTGCGTTCACAACCATACTTGCCAATGCTTCACCATCTACATCATGAGCGATGATTACAATTGATTTATTACCCATAGAAGATGATTCTAAGATTCCCAAAATATCTTCCATATTTGAGATTCTACCATCGTACAATAAAATCTGAGGTTCTTCTAAGATACAAGCCAACTTTGCTTGATTGTTCATAAAGAAGTGAGATAGGTATCCTTTATCGAATTCCAATCCTTCTACAATCTCTAATGAAGTTTCATTTGAGTTTCCTTCTTCTACAGTTACAACACCATCGTTACCTACTTGATGGATTGCTTCTGAAATAATACCACCAATTTCTTCATCACCATTTGCTGAGATTGTAGCGATGTTCTTAATTGCATCATTGGTTTTGATATCTTCCGATACTACACCAATAAGATTCTTAACAACTTCCTTAACTCCAATCTGCATACCTCTATACAATTCAATAGGATTTGCCCCTTTCTCAACTTGTTTCATACCTTCATTGAAAATATGTTGAGCCAATACTGTAGATGTAGTTGTTCCATCACCAGCATTATCTGCAGTTTGTTGAGATGCCTCTTTGATAATTTGTGCACCCAAATTCATTGTAGAATCTGAGAACTCAATTGATTTTGCTACAGTTACACCATCTTTCGTAATGTGAGGTGCTCCCTCTCTTTCGATGATTACATTTCTACCTCTCGGCCCTAATGTAACTTTAACTGCATCTGCTAATTCGTTTACACCATTTAGTAGTTTTTCTCTACTTTCTTTTCCGTGATAAATTTCTTTTCCCATAACTTATTTTTGTTTTTCGTTTCCTAAAATTGTTTTACATTTATTCAAAGTATTATATACAGCATCCACTGCCTCTACTTTGATAGATGCTTGTTGTGCTAATGTATATAATACAGCCACATCATTTACATCTAATTGTGGTACTTCCACGTTAGTTTCTACTTTTTTTGCCATAACTTATTCCTCTTTTTGTTTTGATTTAATTGTTGCTTTTGCTTTCTGAATTTGTTCCACTCTCCATTGTGGTTGCCCACCCCTTAAATTACCTTTTAAATTATGAAAACAATTGTAACATAAGAATCTAAGGTTTTTCATAATATGGTCTTTCCAATTATCATTTATGTGGTCTAATATTAATGGTACTTTACCATCTGTAATACGTTTCTCATCATACCCACAATTATGACAACAAGGTTTAAAATCTACTTTATCCGAATTATTCAACAATCTATTCTTTAACTGATGTACTGAATAATTTGGATACTTACCTTCTAATATATCTTTAAGTGCGTATTTACCCTTTGTGATATTATATGGTTTCTTTACACCCTTACCTCTTTTGTTCTTTTGTAAATCCCACAGATGTTTACCAGTTTCTTCATCAATATATCTTTTTGAATACTTCTCATATGTTGTAAGTGAAATGTTAAGGAATCTAGCAGCACCACTATTGGATTTGGAGTTCTTCATCGCATACCGAATCTGAGCTTCAGTTAAGTTGAGAGGTTCTCTTCCCCTACCCAACACAAATCCATTTGGCATTACATCACCTTTTTTCATCTTTCTTAATGTCATTATATAGTTTACGATAATCAGTAGATGAAAATATAAACTTAATTATTGATAATACGAAAAAGGTTTCTGCAAAAGTAAATTGAGGTAACATAAACTTAGGTGATACTATACGATTCCAAACTAACCAAGTTGGCAGTGTATAACAAATCACCCAAAATATGATGGTTGATATTCCAAATAATATCGCTATTAATTTATATTTCATAACTCTTTCATTTATATATAAGTATTAAACTTTATATTTATAATGTAAACTTTCCAAAAATTGGAAATCTTTTTTTGATAATAGGTAATTACCAGCATCAAATTTCTCTGTAAGTTGATGTAATCGTTTCCTATCTCTCCATTGTGGAATACCTTTCATATTGCCACTTGAGTAAATTATTCTATGTATTTCATTCAACAGATGTTTTTGTTGATTCCAAATACTTTCATATACTTTGGTTACATTTTTCATTTCCAAAACAATTGTACGGATAGTAATAATAATGCTAATCCTAATGATACAGCCGTTTTTGGTGTAATACCTTCATTAAAAAAGTAACTTGTGCATATTGCATAAACTACCATACCTACAGAAAATCCTAAGAATCTACCTGGCCACAATACACCATCAAATCCATCAAATGCGTATTTAGTACCCCATATGTATAAAAAGGATATAGGAATCCCACAACATGCTAATAAGAATGTGTTTTCTTTAAACCAATCCCATTTGAATTGCCCGTTTAGTTGAAACCAAACTGCAACGTGTCCTAAAAAGAACCAAAATATACTTATTAAAATTAATCTAGCGTTCATTCTTTTCGTATGCTTTAGGTGATGGCATTCCTGAGTAATGACACCATTGTTCATATTGGTACTCATCATCTAAATGTTGGTTTTCGGGATGGAGTACATCATTACCCTTTTCCATTTCTTGCTCTATGTAACGTTTTGTTTTACTCATATTATACTAATATACAAAATTTATTTTAAACTACCAAAAGTTTTTTGGATTTTTATTTTTAACTGGCTTTATTTCTTTTACCCAACCCCACATCAATCCACCTGTTATTCTATTCTTAATTGTTTGGTAATCTCTCACCTCTAAACAATGTTCGAAATCACAAAGTAAATCTTCATTAGAACGGAATGGTGGGACTCCCACTTTAGATTCTTCTGATACTATTTGATACTCTTTATTTTTGAACTTGAATGTTACCAAAAGTTTTTTGAAGTTTTTCCATTGATGAAAGCTTTTTGTTTGTTGAACGCTCTCTTCAACTCTGATTTATTAACTTTTGGTTTAGGTTCAACTTTCTTACGTTTTACACCAAAATGTTTTTCATTGTACATATCAATCAAACCTTGTCCACCCATTCCCATAGCGAGTATTTTAGTATCCTCAGGAAGATATTTCTTTGAACGAGCATTGTTTACTTTATCAATGTGGTCATCAAAGATATCCATCTTAGGTTTTCTACAACGTTTGGGGATATGTACTACTATTGTTTTCATACCATCCTTCATAATCTAAAATTCTATGTTTTCGGATTCCAATGCCATTTCTTTATCTAAAGAAGAACCATCTGATAAAGATTGTAATTCTAGCATATCATAATATTCATCGGTTGTTATGTAACCACCATTTAAACCTGTCCATAGGTCTATCACTAAATCTGTGTTAAAATTCATTTTTTATTATTTTAGTTATTATTTAGGAACAATTCTTTTAAATCTTCTATAGTGTGAGTAACTCCGTATTGTAGTAGTTCACCACCGAACTCACCAGCACCATTAGCCGTTCTATCATCTATAAGATAATCACCAACGTTTAAGTGTTTGTTGTGAGATAGAATCAATCTCTTATATGCTTTTGGAAGATATTTCTGTATCCATTCTACTTTATCAGATGATGCAGATGGGTTTTCCCAAGGTGCAGTAGATAATACATAACAATCGTATCTTTCATCAGAGAACATAGCATTGAATAAATCAATCATATCCTCATTAGGTTTCATAGTTCCGAAGATGCCTGGAACCTCATCATATTTTTCTCTGTATTCTATTTTGTGATATAAATCTAATTGGTCAATCCCACTTTGGAAATTAACCAACACGCCATCCATATCGAAGTAAACTATTTTTTTCTTTGTATTCATATTGTTTTTAAAGGGTTTAACACTCACTCATTAACAAGACAAATATACGAAAAATATCTGAAACTACCAAAATTTAATGTTAAGAAATTGTTAAGTTTTCAACAAAGTTATTAACAAATACCAATGATGAAGAATGTTACCATTAATAGAATATATACTATTGTACTAATATCCTTTTTTGGATTCATATCGATTATTTACCCTGCCCTCTGTACTTCTTCTTATAATGTTTAGAATTCTTTGAGTTCGAGCTCTTACATTTAGAATGAACACCTGGTCGTTTCTTCTTATGTTGTTTAGTATGTTGTGATGTTATTACTCTTGCCATTATATCCCTTAAATATTTCTGTACCTTCTACGGTCACTCCATAGAACTTTTTTAGTTTTTCCCAAATAAACCAATCTACTGATTCTTCGATTGATTGTATTTCTTTCCCCATTTAGTTGAGGATTTCCATTAATTTGTTGGTCTGTACTCATTAGCTCCAGATTGCCCCTGCTATTGATTGAACTAATGCATTTTCTGAAGATACATTTGTTGATGCTCCGCCATCGGATACAAACTTCGTTAATACTCTAGTTGTAGTTGTTACAAGTGGAAGTGTATCATCAGTTTCATCATCTAATGTTACAGACTCATCCACTCTAATTGTTGGATGTTTTGTATTAGCCGTATCGGCTGCCGATGAATCAAATGCTGGATATACATCCGCTTTAATAAATTCGATTGTTTTTGTAATCGCCATAATAATTCCTCTTTTTATATTATATGTAATAAATATGTTGTTTTTTTTAATTAAGTTTAATTATAGGCATTTTAAAACCCCTATCAATATGTTTCTGTAATGGCCACTCTACTACATTCACTGCAATTTCTTTTGGAACGTATTTTGCGTTGGGAATGTATGTGGCTATTGTTCTTCTGTAAACCTCTTCACCATTAATAATTTTAACCTCTTCACCAGCTAACTCTGTTTGTATATGATGTCTAGTAGATTCAGGAGTTTTTTCATACTTTACGAACTCCAAATTATCAAAGTGTTTTATATCAAGAAGAAAGTTATATTTGTTCAATGCTAAATCAACACCCGTCTTTAGAATCTCATACAATTTCATATAATCGTATATCGGACCTGTTAACATAATATCAACATCATCAGTTTCTATTGGGTTAGTTACATACCTACCACCCAAATAAACTTGATATTCTCCTAAATCTAATTCTCTGAAATCCTTAATCCAACCATTTACTTTTTCAACATCAATTGGTGCTGTCCATATAGTAGTAGTTTCTACAGGTCCAATTTTGTAATAAAAATCTTTTATCATAACTTAATTTGTGTAAATATACGAATTTATTTTTAAACCACCAAATTAATTCCCACCTCTTTTTGATGGTGATGGTCTTGAACTGCGTGTAGTAGTGTTCCTATTAATAGATGGTCTTGAGTTTCTATTAATAGTTGGTTGGTTATTGTTAACAGGAGGCCTTACATTATTGTAAGATGGTCTGTTATTATTTATTCTGATTGTATTGTTGTTATTGATTCTTGGTTTGTTAACTCTGATTCTTGGTTTGTTTACTACCACAGGTTTTCTATTGGTATTAGTACGAACTCTATTTGAGATGTTAGATGTTAAACTACCTCTTCTACTTGCGTTGTAAACTACATTGTAACCTCTATTATTAAACGGGCCTACATTCCAATTATTGAATGGTGAGTTGTAATATGAGTATCCCCATCCATTCCAATGATTCCAATGATTCCATCTATTCCAACGATTCCATCCCCAACCATATCCATATCCAAATGGATAATCAAACCAATTAGAAGAAAACCACATATCATATGGGCGATTGAACCCATATCGCCACCCTCTATCTAAACTCCAATAATATTGAGCTACAACACCATATGGTTGTGTATTCCAATATCTTTGTAAATCTAATCTGAATCTGAAATCTCTAGCTAGCTTTCTTCTTAAATCAAATTCATTATCTATGATTTCTATATCACCATAGATTGAATCTAATTGAGCTGCTGTGTTGAGTGTGTTGTACTGAAGTTGTAGTGAGGAACACCCACTTAGTATAATTGTAACTAATACTACTAATATTTTTTTCAAACTTACCTACTTTAGTTTTTTTGCAATAAAGTTCATATCAACTTGGATTGCGTATCCAGCTCCCTCATAATTATCAAATGGTACAAACTTTAAAGGTTTCATTCTTTTCATAGCAAATATTGCTATTTGTTTACATATATCTCTTTTAGATGTATCACCAAGATTATCTATAGAATCTAAATCCTTAGATGTTTTAGCCATAAAAACAATTGTATTACCACCACTCACAGGTGTCATTACTCTGAATTCAGGATATTCACTTGGTGAGTGTGAATTTCTATCGGTAGAGTTTAATACTACTTTACCTTCTTTTAATAAATCCTTTAGTTTCATATCTACCCTAGTTTATGTAATGTGTTAGTTCGTATTTACCACTATCCATACCATATAATGATATAGCTAATCCTTTTCTCTGAGGTTTACCTTTTTTGAGTAATCCAATTTGGAATGAATGTGTTTTACCAACACCTGGTCTTAATCTGTTATATTTACCACCCATAGTGATTTGAGAGTTCCAATCATCTTCATCAATATCAAACCCTTTTTTCTCAGCTGCTTTCTTAGCGAACTCAACTGCTTCACCTGCTGTTTTAAAATAATCGTTATTACCCTCTTCAATTTGTTGAGATAAATCAATTGTTTTTGGAGCGTTATCCAATATCCACTTCTTTAAGATTTCTTTCCAAGCCTTTTCAGGTTGAATCCCACCACCTTGCTTTTTGATTGGTAGTGATGTGAATCCTTTAACTACAATCTGTGCATCTTCAAGTTTATTTTTCTGATTTGGTTGTACCATAATTGGCTTTCCATTGGAATCTACATAAGGAATTGTTTCTGCTCTTTTGTTTAGAATAACATCAATTCTACCATTTAATCCTTTTGGTACTTTGTTGGTTAATATTTCCCACATAGTTTTACCAGCACCTTCATGTGTTTGTAATAGAATATCCTCAGGAACCATTCTATCTCTATCTTTGTTTGCTTGAATTGCAACGTGGAAGTTAGCAAGTACCCAAATAAGGTGAATGTTTTTAACATCATAACCTGCTTTTACCATTGGTTTGATTACATCTGTAATTGATTCTACCTTCTTAGCGGTAATATCAAACAATAGGTTTGGTAAAGTTTCTTTGTTATTCTTACCACTTAACATTGATACTACCCATTTATCTTTCAATCCCATAGAATCTACGATATAATGTAATGATGCTACATTATTAGGATTTTTTAAACCACCTAATTTGTGTTTTGGATTAGCTATATCTTCTATAGATAAACCTTTACCTAACATAAATTCTTCAATGTGTGCTTTTGGTGATAACCCACCACCCTTACCTGGCTTATCTGATAATTTCTTACCATATTTCTTATACCACTTATCAACTGAGAATTTACCCATTTGGTCTAACTTAGCAACAGCCGTTTTCATATCATCAACATCTCTTACTTTGAATCCCGCTGAATCGATAAAGTTATCTTTTGCAAATCCTTTACCACTACCAGCTCCACCTGCCATAAACACTATCTGTCCGTATGGTGCTCTGTTTGAGAATGTGATTAGTTTCTCATCTATCTGTTCTTCGTTTATACCAAAATGAGATGATTGTGTTCCACCAATTGGTTCTACTTGGTCATCTACCCAATCTTTAAATTCTTTAGTATTTCTAAACATAAACTTATCGGCTGATAATTTCTTATTAATTAAAGTAATTTTATTACCTGATTTTTTAAGATTATATTCTTTACCACCTATAGTAATATCAGCTTCGTTTACTGATTCTTTCTTTAATCTACTTTTCTCAGCTCTACCTCTGTTCTTAGATTCATCTTCGAACCCAACAATCTTACCACCTTTGTGAGATGCATCTTTACCATCACCATTACCATAAGTACCTTTATCTCTATTGTACTTATTTAGTTCTGCTCTATACTTCTTTGCTTTTTCAGATTTTCCGTACTTTTCGTACTCTTTCTTATAATCTCTTTTAGCAGCTTCTTCAATACCTTCATCAGTTGTTGCTGATGTGTATGTATCTTTTAACCAATTTAGTGTATCTTTACTTTTAGGTAGATTATCGAACTCTTTATAAACAGTTTTAATGAATGATTTTAAATCCTTAGCTTCTTTAGCCAACAAATCTAATTCACTCATCACACTTTCTTCAACAGGTTTAGCATCGTTAAATGCTTGGTCTACATATTCATCTTCTTTAAGAGTTGCGATATTATTTGTTTTATTAAAAGCATCTATTGAAAAGATTAAATCATCTTTAACCATCATTACCATTAGAGCTCTACCGAACTTCTTTTTATCTTTTATATGAGTAAATTCTTTGTGATTTTGTTTAGCCCACTTATACCATAGTGCTGATAGAGTTAGGAACATTTTAGAACTATTTCCATTGGATTTTTGAAGTTCTTTTTTGAACATCCCTCTGTTCTTATAAGCGTATTTCTTAAAATCAGAATATACGAAATCATTAGGAGTATCCATAGGAATCGGCTTACCTTCACTTATCATACCATTGATAGTAGTTTTTATTTCTTTTTGTAAAAATTCTCTTAAATCCATTATTTACCCTTTGATTGTTTAATAGCGTTTGGATATGGGAACTTAGCATTAAGATAATCCTGGCGTTTAGAACAACCACAATCTGCTTTCCCCAAACTATGAGCAATCTTCTCAGCAAGTACATCTAACTTAGTAGCAGATGTAACTTTCTTTATTGAATCACCTAAACCTCTTGACTTTGCCATATTAACCCTCTATTCTTAAATGTAAACCTTCTGATACTAACTCTTTATAAATACCTTTTATTAGTTCCTCATCATCAGATTCCTTTACCAAACACTTCCCAGTGTTGTGAATAATATCTGATATAGAACACGCCTGCATATATGGATAATTCAAATATCTCTGAATACATCGTATAACATGCTCAAATGAGTTTACATCATCGTTTAGTATAAATAGTTTCATATATTAAAAACTGATTCTAAATTTGTTATAGTTGATACCAAGTCATCTAACTCACATATTTTGGCTGCTAACGGTCTACCACTTATATCCATAACGTAGACTATCCAACCATTAACTGATTCCACTTCCTGTGAAATTTGTTTTACTAATATTTTCATTCATATTCTCCAAATCTTTTATCATCGAATGAATATGAGCACATTTCTCATATTGTTCGATATCTGTAAAATAAGTTAATAACAGATTTAATAATTCTCTTTTCATTCTGTCATCGAACTCATACCCCCATTTAAAATTCTTTTTACTTAGAATTCTAAAAGCAGATTCCATTACTTCTCTTTCGTAGTTCATTGGTTATAAATATGATTTTAAAATTAGTGAATTAGTTTATTTAGATATTTCTGAACTTCTTCATCAATATGTTCTCTAACTAAGTGAGTTTTTATTCTTACATCAGGATATTTTGATTTCAGTTTATCAACTGCTCTGATGTTTTTAGATGAATCATCCATAAATGCAATATCAGTATATCCTTTTTTGATGTGTTTTTCAATCCAATCAGATTTATCTTTTGGATTGTTACTACCCAATGCTACAACGTAAACATCCATACCAAATTCATCTTTGAAAAACTTTCTAACAGGAAATGCTAATTTTCTAGCGGTAAGTATTGTAACTTTTTTATTTGGGTTATCCAACATTCTTTGTAGAAGTTTAAAATTCTTTTGGATTACCTTTGGGTTATTTAATAATTTATTAAAATCTCTAAAATCAAACACATCGGTTGATTTAGAGTTATATTTCGCATATTGAGCTGGGTCTAACTTACTCTCAGAACCATCTTTATGTTTTACATATATAAAGGCAGTTGATTTAGCAAGAGTATCATCGAAATCAAAAACTCTGAGGATTCTACCACCCTCATTTAGAGTTTTTATCTCATTTTTAAACACTTTATTTATAAAATCTACTTTTCTCATAATACTCTAATATACAAATAATATTTGAATTATCCAAATTATTTATTAATTATTTTGTAACAAGCAAGTTAACTGATAGGATGATAAGACCTGAAACTAATAGTTTCATAATTGGGTCTTTAGTCGTTACCTTCTCTATAGCAGTTTCATTTTTACAACATTCCTCAGTAGTTGGTTTTGTACTACCACATCCAACTAACAATGTACTAATTAAACATATTGATAGGATTTTCTTTTTCATTTTCATTTTCATTCTCTCCTTAATTATTTTCTTATATCTCAACCTTCTGATTTTGAGTTTTGAAATCTTTCTTTCTCATCACAGTTTTAGCTATCACTTTGTTAGCTTGTTTCATAAAAGGTATATTGATGTTAGTTCTATCATCTACTGCTACAACCTGATTGTATTTATCTAAGAAATCTAAGAATGTTTTCTTTTTCTTAGCTAATCGTTTAAAGAATCCAATTAGTTCTGCTTTAGATATCTCTTTATCATTTCTTGGGTCATTTAACCTATCAAAGAAATGTTTATCTGTAAGTACTACATCCACTGGATTGAGTTTCTTATCAGCGAATGTATCTATTTGTTTTAAATCACCCATTGGAATTTCATTGATAGGAACACAGTTTGGCACCATTTTACCATTCTTTTTCTTACCACCTACTTGTTTGTACCCCTTCCAACAACCCTCATTCATTTTAGATTCATTTTTCTTTTTACCAGCACAATGTGCTTTTTGAGAGAATCCTTTTGGATTATTACAATCAATACTTTTTTTGTATTTACTACTCCACTTTTCAGTTACTTTAGAGTATTGACTACCATTATTGTTATTTAGATTCCCACCACCATCTCTTTTGATGACAGGGAGTCCTGCTGTTTTGGGTTCATTATCATGTCCACATTTATGACACATATATAAATCATTACCACCTTCGGATACTTCCCACTCCCATCCACAATTATCACACTCTATTTTATCTCCGATAACTGATTCATCTACTTTAGGTAATATTCTGAATTTAAGAAGAGGTTTATTGTTGATTGTGATATCACCTTTTTCGTTCTTACCGATTGATTTAACAACGATTCTTTTATTTTTGAACTTACCACCTAACACAGTATCTCCCACATTAATAGGGATATTTATATCTTCATTTAATGAATTAGCTATAGATTTATATAACTTAATAGCATTAACTCTATTTAATTGTATAATATAGACTGGTAACTTAACATCTTTACCAAATTTGTAAATACCAGCTGCCCATCGATGATGCCCATCTACTATGTAATTATCCTTAGATACGATTAAAGGTTTCATATCTGTTGGTTTATCATATTTTGCAGCTATACCCTTTACTTTTTTAGGTATGAGTTCTACTTGAGATTCTTTTAACTTCGTAGCAAGTACCCTAGTCTTTGTTACCTTTACTTTAGATTTGACCATATCAATAGCCTTACTCAATTTTTGAGTATTGACCTGTGGCATATCTTTTCTTTTATATAAAGGCATGTTTACTATTCCTACTTATGTTAGATACTACATTAGATTTTCTTCCGAAAGATTTAGTGCCATTTAACCCAATCATCAACATCTATTTTTTAGATGCCATCGAGTTATCTGAATCATTAACTTCTTCAAGGGATTCTATGACCCTTGCTATCTCTTCACGTACTATTGTTCTAATCTTATCTTTACTCTTATCAGTAATAACCTTATTACCATACTTCTTTTCAAGAAGATTCATTAACTTCTGCATTTGTTCCATTACAATCCTCTTTGATTAAATGTAGCCACTTTGACTAGTTTATTTCTTCTTTGTTCTTCAAGTTTGAATTGACGTAATCCCTCATTCATATCTTTTTCATATAAAGATTTGTTCTGAGGATTTGCAATCCAATCTTTCCAACCGTATTGTCTTATATTGTTCATACGATTATAAATATGTAATTATTTGGAATAAAGGTTATTTGGAGCGTTTTCCTTTGTGAGAATCAATTCTATCTAAGATTTCGTTGAGTAGTTCGTTCTTAATGAATCCCGCCATAGATGCGTTTTTGAGAGCTGATACCATTTGAAATACCATAAAGGGAGCTAATATTGTTTCTGATAACCATGCAGTACCATCAAATCCTAATTCTATAGATAATATTACAGTTAGGATTAATTCCCAAGCGAATATGTTTTTTAGTACTTTAAGAGCTTTGTAGGTTTTAAATCCTTCTCGTTTCATACCACCAAGAATACCAAAGAAACCATCTAATGTTAATACTAAGAGAACTGCCATATATTGTTCTGAGTTCCCCATCGTTAAATCCATAAGATAAGTTGTTATGAACGTACATACTGATGTCAATCCTAACCCTGCCATCAATGGGGTGCTTTTTAGTAATATCATTTTTTCTTCCGCTATAAACATTATCTGATTTCTAATA
>Ga0208791_1000459_pt1 | contig 18466 bp, 17 predicted proteins | sample 11_taG_FD_184084 | JGI IMG/M metagenome (GOLD analysis project Ga0208791, IMG submission 184084) | Marine viral communities from the Subarctic Pacific Ocean - 11_ETSP_OMZ_AT15265 metaG (SPAdes) (version 2) | ecosystem: Environmental > Aquatic > Marine > Oceanic | place: Pacific Ocean | collected...
TGGAACAGCAGTATGATTAAGCACGGCAGAGATGCTGGAACTATGGAATTTATTTTCGCGAAAGGCGGCAACATCTCCGATATGAACTATGTTATGTTTGATACTCAAGACAATACTTGGGAACCACTCATCAAGGCCGTCGCAGAACGCGACAACTCTCATCCCGACATTATCCGCAAGCAAGTGCCATACGGGGTCACTCAAGATTTCCGCGCGGCACAACCCTATGCTGGTACTGCCGTACAATCCCCTCACCAAGCACGACGACAATACAAAACTCAACAAACCATGCAGGGACTTGATAATTATCAACAAGACCCCAATGCAAGGAATGCTATGCAGGCTGGTCTTTACGGAGCCGCCGCTGGACATGCCGCGGCGAACACAGGCCGCGCCATCATGGGCGGCGCACAAATGGCAGGTAGGGGTATTGCCGCTGGTGCAAATGCGACAAAGGACTTCGCACAGAACACCGCTGGACCAGCAATGGGTCGAGCGTATGCTGGAGCAAAGGACTTCGCACAGAACACCGCTGGACCAGCAATGGGCAGAGCGTATGGTAGTGCAAAAGAAAAAACTGGTCAAGCCATGAGAGGGGCAGGTCGCGGAATGGCCGCTGGTGCTGGTAAAGCACGCGATTTCATGGCCCGAAAATTCCCCGGCATTAGGCAACGAATGGGTAACTTCATGCAAGGCGTAGGTGATACTGCTCGCCATGGTATGGATGCTCTCTTAGGTGAAAAAGATGCGACAGGCAAGCGCGTTGGTGACGGCGTTATGGCAAGAACCATCAAGCGACGCGGCGACCAAAACCAATTAGACCAATTACAAACCGGACGGGCAGGAGAACTTCAACGACAAAAGCAACGCGCATCGCAAGCCGGACACCAATCTCTTCGCGATGAGCAAATGAATCAATATCAAACTGACTTTGATGCGAATGAAGAAGCAAAAAAGAAGTTGCAAGCAGACATTGATGAGGCCGGACCTAACGCTGGTTTAGGTGGTCTTCGTAACAAAATCCGAGAGTTGGGCAATAAGCGAAGGGAAAGTTCGCGAACGATTGACCCTGCGTCGGCGGCGGCGGGAGAAGCGGCGAAGGATGCTATGGAAGAAGGGCCTGTTGAATCAGCGCTCAGTGACCAAAGCCCGAAGCCGTATGAAGAAGAAGATGTGCCAGCCCCTGTGTATGAAGAAGAAGATGTGCCAACCCCATCCACTGAAATGCCTGCACCCGAAGCAGGCGCGCCTCAACCCGTCGCTGACCCTGCTGAAGAATTTGCAAGAACGCAATCCGAGAAGATTTTCCGACCGGGCAGTTCGCGAAGGACGGGTTACAATAGACTTCTTGAAGGTGCGCGGAACAAGCCCGAATCTTATGAAGCGAATGCTAAGAATTTTGGGAACCGAGGTTTTTCTCAGCAAATAGCGGCGGCAGTTGCCGAATACCATGGTTTGACACCTGCACAGGCTGAACAAGTAGCACAGTCTGCAAAACAGGGTAATCCTAAAGCGAAAGAGATGGTTGAAGAAGCGACGCAAGGCAACGACGAGTTTGAAGAAGAAGATGTGCCAGCGCCGGCTATTTCAGCACCATTGACACTATCAGCAGACAGCATTGATACGCGCGGATGGAATCTTTTGATGAAGCAATTAGCGATTAGGTGATGGTGTGTGGAATCGTTATCCCTTGAAGCAATAGAAGAAATCGACTTTGAAGTCGCGAAGCGTGACTTCAAGTTTTTCTTTGAAGAGATTCTTGGGTTTCAACTTTCAACGCATCACAATCAATGGTTCAACAATCTTGAATCACACAAGCGCTATTGCGTCAAAGCGGCGCGTGACCACGGCAAATCAACACTGTTCCTCGGCTACATGCTTTGGAAAACAGCATTCAACCCTAAGACGAAGGCTGTCTTGATTTCACACAGTCTTCATCAGTCCATCCACCACATGCGCACACTCAATGACCTTATTGATGGCATACCCTTTCTCGCTAAGATGAAGAAGGCTGACAGTTGGTCAAAGACTTTCTTCGGTTTTAGCAATGGCTCAAACATCAGCGCGAAGTCTGTCGGAGGCGCTATCCGTGGTATCCACCCCGACCTCATCCTCTGTGACGACATTCTGTGGGGTACAACAGATACTGAACTAATGAGAGTGGCTTCTTGGTTTTACGAAGTTCTTGTACCTACACTTCACCACACATCCAAACTGATGATTGTCGGCACACCGTTTACTCCGACTGACCTTTACACTGAACTTGAGAGTCGCGACGGGTATCTTGTTGAAACATATCCGGCAATCAACGCAAAAGGAATAGCCCTTTGGCCCGAACGATGGGACTTAGAAGCATTGGATGCGCGCAGGGCTGACATGCCTGCGATTGCGTTTGCGCGAGAATATCTTTGCGAACCTATGGACGATGTGAGCAGTCTGTTCCCTTCGACCGTTCTTCAACTCGCCAAAGACACTACACTCAAAATTATTGACCGCGAAGTCGGTGACCCCGACGACCAATACTTTGTCGGTTGGGACCCTGCTATCTCTTCCGATAGGGCCGCTGACTTTACTGTAATGGTAGTTCTTCGTCGCCCATCAACCAACCCCGAACTGCTTGAATTGGTTCATGCAGTGCGCCGTAAGAACATGGATTTCCGAACACAGATTATGGAAATTCAAAGAATTAACGCGAAGTTCAATCCCGATGTGATTGAATTAGAGGCGAACAACTTCCAGCGGGTCTTCGCAACTGAGTTGCGCGCAGACACAGACCTTCCTATCAAAACATTCATTTCCACGCGCCAACGCCGTGAGTCGCTTCTCATGGGTTTGGTATTGCGATTCGAGAACGAACAGATGCGACTGCCGTGGGGTGACGACCGTTCTCGCTCGCTGATGGCTGAACTTGAGAAAGAATTGCTGATGTTCGGTATGAGTAAGAAAGGACGACTCGACAGCATCGGACGACACGATGACTTCGCCATCGCTCTTGCTTTGGCTCATTGGGCTACCACAGAGTTCCGCGAACGAATCGTGGACTTGGATGATATAATGATGGGGCTGTTGGATTGATTTTTCCTTTTGATGAATGGGGTTTTTGAATGACTTGTGATTGCCAATTTTGTTTTGCAGGGAATGCCGCGTTTGGATACCTTGAGAAAAAGTTGTGTCCCGCTGGTAAAGCCGCGGCGAAGCGTAAGTTCAAAGTTTATCCAAGCGCGTATGCAAATGGGTGGGCCGTTCAATACTGCCAAGGTAAATTCAAAGGCAAGAAGAAGAAAGGAGGCAAAAAGAAATGAAACTCAAAAAAGATAAATGCTGTTGCGGTGGCACGAAAAAGACCCCCTGCGTCTGTATGATTGAAGGTAACGATTGTTCTGCAAAGTCTCCTAAATGTCCTTGCTATGCTTTGATGGATAAGCAAAAGACTACCATGAAAAAAATGGTGCGAGTGGTATGACAATTGAAAAGAACTTGAACCGTTGGTTCAAGGAGAAGTGGGTGGATGTTTCGCGCACAGGTAAGGATGGTAAGCATCCTCCGTGTGGTCGAAGCAAAGCCAGTAAATCTTCTAAGGGCTACCCTAAGTGTCGCCCTTCTGTCAAAGTAACAAGTAAAACTCCTAAGACCAGCGGCTCTATGTCGTCGGGTCAAAAGCGCGCGGCGACAAAACGCAAGCGTAGCAAAAAACAAGGAGTGGGTGGTAAGCCCACGGTGGTTAAGATGAACTACGAATACATAATGCACGAACCAATAACAGCAGAAGAATTAGCAACAATGGATAGTAGGGTAATTGCAAAAGAAGTTTCATTCTGCAATTGCTGTTCACCAATGGACATTTCATCCGCTCTTCTCAAAGCCAAGAAAAAGAGCAAACCTTTCCACGGCTACAATCCAAACAAGCATAGCAAGAAGGGTGGATTGAACGCCAAAGGTCGTGCCGCCGCCAAGCGTAAGAGCGGTGCGAATCTCAAACCTCCTGTAACAACCAAACCAAGCAAACTCAAACCCGGCTCAAAGAAGGCTAAGAGGCGTAAGTCTTTTTGTGCGCGGATGAGTGGAATGAAAGGTGCAACAAGCAAGGGTGGTAAACTCACTCCTAAAGGCGCGTCGCTGAAAAGGTGGAACTGTTAATGTCAACTTATTGCGGGGAGTGTTATCACAGCCCCGTAATTTATCCTTTTGGATTTTGTAAAGACTGTTGGCTTAAAAACGGTAATCCCTTAGCCATGGACGGGAGCGGTGAGGTGATGCGTCATGAGTGCAATTGATTTGACCGCCATCCAAGACATGTTGAGCAATCACCCGCTTCTTAAAACAAACATACGCGGTCCCTCCTTCGGAGACGCTCCCGCACCCACTTCTCAAGGGGAAGGGGAAGCGAACGCTAACCCTACACCTGCGCGTCCGAATCAAATCGAAGAGGCTGAGGAAGAGAAAAAGATGCGAGGGATGATTAACCAACAACTAAAGCAGTCACTTCCCGACGGTGGATGGTTCCAATCTATGTTTGGTCGTGGGGCTGGTGATTTAGTCAAAGACTTGAGAATGGCTCGCCGTCAAAATAAAGATATGCGTGACGCTATCGACCACGCTATCGACGCTATCCGAATTGCAAAGAAACAAGAGGTCGAGGCTACGCTACAATCAATTGATTGGATTGGTAAGCATGAGAATACTGTTCGCAACTTAGGCATAAATGAACGAGATTTGCAAGCGTTGAGAAAACACGGTAGTTCGCGAGAGTATTCTCTTCGGCGCGCGTGCGTACAGTGGGAGAAGGCAAACGATGCCATAACTAAATTGTTGCTCATTGATGGAAATTTCAATGATGAGCAAAGAGCAATATGGAAACAGGCTCAGCAACTCAAAAAAGATGCAAAGAAGGAATGGAGAAGTTCTTTACATTCTGTTGACAACATCAAAAAAACTGATGCAATCGTATTAACCAAAGCACACTTGATTCTTGAAGAGCGCGGGCCGCTTTCTTCAAACGAATTATGCGCAAGCATTGAGAAAGCGAGAAATCTTTCTCCTAATCGGTTGAGCATGATTCTCAAAATGCACGGCGTTGAGTATGATATTGAGAAGATTGGTGCATCTTGGGGAATCGTGCGCGATGAGACAGTTATTTTCAAAGATGTGTGGGCTTATGCCGCTGGTTTTCTTGATGCTGACGGCTACATCACTATTACGAAGAGGATGGAACCCCGCGCTGGCTTTATCGCTACGGGTGAGCGAGGTAAGATGCATTGTGAGAATTTACACAAAGCGCTTGGTTGTGGCGTACTGCAAACCGATTTGAAAATTCATAAGAACAGCCGACGGACTCAACATCGACTGCAATTTTACAGTGAGAAAGATTTGCGTAAATTGATGAAAGGCATCACCCAACACTTGCGGATGAAGAAGGGACAGGCTGGTGCAGTGATTGAGTTGCTTGATTTGCGCGGTCGTAAAACCGACATTATGAAATCTCGCCGCGATGAGTTGTATCGCATTGTAAAGTGGTTGAATTGGAAGGATGTTCCCGATAAGCGCGAGGAACTCTTGAAAGAGTGGAACATTGATGAGGTGGGAGTTCGTGCGATGTTTAGTCGGGACGGTGAAACCCTTCGTCTCCTTGACGACGCTGACCGACTTGTGGAGATGATTTAATGGCAGACAAACAAGGTGTAGTAGGGCGTTTCCTGTCTTCAATAACCAAACCCTTCAACCGACGCTCGACCCCCGAACCGCAGATGCCTTTGTGGAAGACGGGTATTCAAGAGCCTGTTCTTGTCCAAGGTGTCTCAATACCTGCGCTTTACGCGACTGTGCAAGAATCCATCATTCTCCGAACAACCATCAACACACTGTGCCAAGAGATTTTCCGCCGCGGTTATTATTGGGAGAAGAAATACCATAAGAAATGTAAGAACTGCGAAGAGGAATATCAACATGACACGGTGACAGAATGTCGCATTTGTGGGAATGAAGAATTTGACAGCCCCGATGCTGACCAAATTCTTTACCCGCGATGGTTGATGAAACAACGCAACAGTATGGACCAGTCTTTCATTGAAGTCATGAAAGAGGTTGAGTGGGATTTGGATATTGTTGATGACGCGTTCCTAATTCTCATCAAGGAATACTTCATTGACGCTGACAGTGGTAAAATTGAATTTTTCCGAATCAAGGAGTTGATTCGCGGTGACCCTACATTCATGCGTATTGTTGCCGATAAAGCAGGTAAGCGCGGGGGTCGATACTTACTATGCCCTGTGCATCGCGACAAGACCTACTCTCACAACGGCGACCACAAAAAATGTGAAATATGCTCTTTACCACTACAAGACATTCACTACATCAACACCGCAGGTAGTGGTAAAACACAGTATTACCTTGAAGGAGAGGTGTTGCATACATCTAAATTCAATCCGTCTAAATTGTACGGTCGTTCTCCGGTCGCGAGTATGTGGCGTCAAGCAATGAGCCTCACTGCGATGGACAATTACATTTACCTCGCATATCAAAAGAGGCGTATTCCGCGAGGTATTCTTGCGATTACAACAGATAACATTCAATCAACTGCGGCTTTTTGGAAAGGAGCAGAAGAGAAAATGGAGCGTGACCCTCACTACATTCCAAAGGTTGGCGTCGAGTCCGCTTCGGGTCGTGGTAAGGTTGAGTTCGTTCGCTTCATGGACAGTCTTGATGAGATGCAGTATTCTCAAATCCGCGATGAAATACGAATGCGCATTGCCGCATTTTACGGTGTATCCAATGTATTCATGATGGATACTGGTAAATCCGGCGGATTAAACAACGAGGGTATGCAAATACTCGTCACCAATCGCGCTGTTGAATCGGGACAAAAATTGTACTCCCGCGAACTCTTCCCTCGTTTGCTTGAGCAAATGGGTGTTAGTGACTGGTGTTTGACACTTTATCCGAACGAAGAAGAAGATGAAATCACACGCCTCCGTCGCGATGAGCAAGAAGTCAACATCGCACAGCGTATGCAAGGGCTTGGTTTCCAACCCGAACTCACAGAAGATGCTGGACGCGACATACGATTCACTTACAAGAAACCCGACCCGCAAGAAGCCGCACAACAACAACAGGCTGGCGCGGGCGGAATGCCGCCGGGCGGAATGCCGCCGGGTGGTGGAATGCCTCCACCTATGCCGCCGGGGGGCGGCATACCTCCACAGGGTGGGGGTCCAATGATGCCGCCCGGAGGTGGGCTTCCGCCGGGCGGTGGAGGGCCTCCGCCCGGAGGACCGGGGCAAATCATGATGATGGAGAAGGCTATCGGACTTGGTGAAGGGACAGGACAACGCGATAATGGCCCCGCTCCTATCAGTTCCGAAACACACCAATCGGGTGCTCCTTCCTCCAAGAAAAATCAAAGAGGCGGGAAGAAGACTCCAATCGAACAAGCGCTTGACAGTATTCAATCGGCGACTGACCCTACCGCGAAAGAAAAAGAAAGCGGTTTCCAATAGGTTAAAGTGGTGATGCGTCTTCGTCGGAGCCATGAGCCTCCTTACAAAGATGGACCCAATGGTACGAAAACTCGAATCCGCACTGTCGGAGTTCAAAGTCGCGCTTGCCAATAACGACCTTGTTTCAGCCGAACAATTCTTACGCAGTATTCAAACAACCAGCGACTTCCTCGCTGACGATGTGACTCAAATTTACAAGTCCGAGAATGGCGGTGACCGCATTCTTGGTGTAAATGACCGATACGCTGGCGGAGCGCCTGTGATGCAATTCAATAGCACACAGGGTGTTATCGCTAAGGGTAGCCGACCGATGGGATACATTGGTCCCGACCGCGTTGGTGGAATCTTCAAGAAGCAAGGACAGGTGTGAAGATGAGCGACGACACCGATGCTATGGTGTTGATGAAAGCGCTCATCAGCAAAATGGAATCTATGGATGCTGAGATTGTATCCATGCGCAAGAGTATGGATTCTCCAATGAGACTACTCAAGCGCGCAGGGTTTGTCCGAGCAAATACTCCTGCTAACGAAGATGTGTGGGGCGACCCACTCCGTGGTGACCGCGAAGATGTTATTTCCAAAGCCGCTAATGCTATTGACGATGCAGGCATGAACATGCCAGCATCAAATGAAGAATGGCATGATATGGATTGGAGTCAAATTCACGCGATGGCTAATACAGCCGCAGAAGCAGAAGGAAGGAGGATTGACCAATGAAGCCAATGAAAGTTGAAGCAGGTAAGTTTGCGCCCGATGTTGATGAAGCAATTCAAAAAGCAAATGAATTGATTGCTAAAGTTGACAAAGAAACCAAGGATTTTGGTTCGGAACACGCTGATTTATTCAGCGAAGTAACTGGCGTTGAACCAGTCAAGACTGGCTATTACGATACCAATCAAAGAATGATTAAGGTTGAAGACAAAAAGAAGACCGCTCCTAAGAAAGAAGAGGTCAAGTTCAAAAACGCGAACCCTCATGAGAATGCTTTGGAAGCACATGAAAACAAGGCTGGCGGCGAAGGACACCCAACAGGAGCATACAACCTCACCGATTATCTTTGAGGTGAGCGTGTGCGGGAAAACGCTTCACAATATCACGCGAGAGTCATCAACGACTTTTATGATGCTTTAGTCAAAGGCGCTGACGCTCGCAACGAAGCGGCGGATGTTCTCTTTAGCGCACAGAACCTATTCAACCACGGCATCACCTATGCTCCACTTCGTAAAGAAGCAAACGAGTATCTCGCAACGATGATTAAACCAACAGCCTTTGAAGAGTCAAAAACCATTCGAGCGCGCTCCACAAGTCATGAACCTGCCCCTCATCCTCAACATACAGCCGTTCGTTTGTTCACAAAGGAGCAATTGGAGAAGGCGATTGAAGAAGGCAATTTGAACGCCATAGATGAGATGGTCCGCGATGCAACAGCGTGGAGGCACGAAACGCGTCCGAATAACGAACACCATGAAATTATTGACACACCACACCATCCAATTCACGCTATGGGTTTGTTTCCAAATTATGGCAACGATGTGTCTTATGAAAGCATACCAATCCTTCATCAATTGATGAGGAAGATGTTTTCGCGCGGAAGAGCAAGCGATTTCAACAAGGCGATGATAAAGGCCGCGAAGAAGTTGCATCCTACTTTGAAGAAAGACAACCTGCTTGGCGCTTGGAGCGGCAACAATTTCAACATTGAGAAGATGTTTGACATAGGTTTTCAAGATTTCAAAAAGGATTATGAAAACAAATTTCCTCAACAGAAAAATCATTTGAAAGAGTTTTTCGTTTGGGCCAAACAGTGGGAGAATGAAGGGTTACCTCGCGATTATATCATGAGACAGGGGTTCGATGAGAGCGGGAAACCTAAGAACGATGCTGGTAAAATTTTGAGTAAAGTTGTAGCAGAAAACAAGGCTATCAAAACCGAAGATGGGCGTTGGGTGTACCCTTCACGCGAACGCATTGGAATTGACGCATACCGCGATGGCGTTTACATGCTACCGAATGATATGATACGCGACATTACTCATTGGAAGTTGACAGGGGCTAAAAGCCAAAAAGAACTGAATCGCATAACAAACGGCAACACTGAGGTCGGCTCTTACATGGCGCTTCACGGTCGCGTCTTCAACACTGCATTGCGCCATTCTTATGCTGGTGGAGCATTGAAAACGGGTAGTTCTCACATGGCTCCTAATCGTTACAGGATGGACAGTGACCTAAGACGAAAACTTGAGCAATCCCCAAAAGAGTACGCAAGCCAAATGGCTGACAATATCAAGAAAGGTCGGCGCTTGAAAGACATTGAAGGCTTCCAAGATAGTTTGCTACAAAGTTTAGATTTCTCCGAACTGGTTAATGAGTACGCGGCGGAGCAAGGTTTGGATATAACGGGCCAAGGTGCTTACCCTCATCGTATCGTTGACGAACTTTTTGGTACAGAATATATTGAAATGACTGACGAAATACCCGATTTCAAAACACTGCTCGATGATGGATTTTTCAACGGCAGTGCTGGTGAAGAACTTCTCAACGACTTTGCTCAAAAAGCAGGTGAAGCCGTGGCGATTCAAGGTAAGATGGATTTGATGATGGAGTCTATGAATGACCTTCATTACACTCGCAATTATCCCGAAGATTGGAGTGACCCGAAGGACGCGAAGGATGAAGAGACTGTGTTAGGGATAATGACAGAATCCATGGGCGCTCACGGAAATCAAAACGAAGAATTTGATGATTTTGGATACTTGCGCGATAAGGCAATGCCGGGTGTTTGGTTTGATACTTTGAGAGGTCAAGAGGGTGAACAGGAGCGTCTCATCGTTCCCTCCTTCCGCCAAGACTTCCCCGATAGGAAAGAAGGGACTCAAGAAGGACCAAAGAAGGGTCGCAAAAAGGAAAAGTTGCGCGACTCATTCAAAATGGTTGGCGATGAAGCCCTTGATGAACAGAATCTCGCTCGGTTAAAATCAATTGCAAAGAAGAACGGGTACACTGAAGGTGAGGTTCTTGAGATGGAATCCGAGTTCAAGAACAACAAAGAAGTGTTTGTTGACATGCAAGATGTTAAGAATCCAGCCGCGGCAAGTCGCGCGCTGGTCCCCGACAGGGATATGGAAGCCTTCACTAAAGACATGCCTCGTCCGCGCGTACCATCAAGTGACACGCTCGCACCGTTCATCGGAGCGGAATCGCATTACATGGCCGACCCCCTCGACATAACACACATTTTAGGGATGGATGGCTTGCATCAATCGCATGATTTAGTATCAAATCACCCATTGTCCGAAATTCAACTGTTGCGCGCTAATGCACACAATAAGGGGCATGAAAAATTATTTGACAGTGAACACTTGAGAGGCGATAAAATTAAGCGTCTTGATTATGATAAGACCAAGCCCGAACACACACTCAAAATCCCCATAGGTCTTTTTGGCTTCCACGAACCAATTGATTTGCGAGACGATGAATCATTGTCCCAATGGAAGAGCGGTGTTTATCGTTCTTCGCGACGAAGCGACCCGACAAATCAAGGACGAAGCGCTCACCAAATTCATCGTGAGTTGGCTGGCGCAGTCGATACCCAAGGGACTCAAACTTCTTCGTTTTACACAGTTGAAGAATATCAAAAATACATTGACGCGATAAAGAGAGGTGAATTTTACGCACCCGAATCTCTCGTTCATGGTGCTCTTACTACCAAACAAGTCAAGCGAGAAATCATGGCTAACGAGGGAATCAAGCCGAAGACCTCTAAAGCGTCAAAATTGGACAAGCGATTGAAAGATTATCTAAACGAAGAAGGAAATGTCACGCCTTTTGGATTTGACCAACACGGTCAAGAATATGTGATAGCCCCCGACACATCCACTCTCGCTTTAGCGCACAAAAGTGAACTCGTTCATCAAATTGCATACGAGAATGATGATGCAAAACGCGACTTGCTTTACGGTAAAATCAATGATTTACAACCTCACATCAGCGAAGGAGACGCGACGAAGCCAATCCAAGACCATTCACAGATAGCGCGACAGACGCATGATGTGACCAAAGAAATTTTTAACAGCATTGTCAAGCCAGCCTATGAGCATCACTTCCCCGGCATCTTCGGTAAAGAAGGTATGAGTGACAAGGACAACAACGACGCGTGGAATGCAACTGCTTATGGAATGCATATCGCTGAATACATCGCGATAAATCTTACACCAACACAGCGTGAAAAGTTGTGCTATTCAAACGAACAAGAAGATAAGCCTCCGACTCACGGTATCACGGCGCATGGAGCCGGTAGTTTCGGTAGCATGAGTCAATACATTGACAAAGAGACATTGAAGCGTATCAACCAATTGAAGGTTGAAAGACCAACTTATGGTAAGCGAGGGGAGTATCGCAATCTCTCGGACTTCTTCCCCGAACATGTCAAAGGGCATGAAGTAGCATCTCATGTTTACGCTAAGCACGGGACAGACAAAGCATCACTGAGCGTCTTTAACGATGTTATTAAAGAAATCAGCGAAGCCGCGAAGAAGCAAAACATCTCTTTCGAGGATGCTTTCATGGCGCGCTATTACACTCACAACCGTCTTGAAAAACCAGTCGCGAAGGAAGCACCTTCGGCAGTGACGAATAAGGGGCGAAAGGGGCGTAGGTATGTTGATAGCCACCTTGATTTAATCAAGAATCCTAAAGACGCGCATAGGTTGTTGCTATCCGGTACGGGTCGCAAGATGATTCTTCACGCCCAAGGTGGTTTACACAATGCATTTAGAGAAGAAGATGATGATGAAAATTTCTTACATGGCGGGAACTCAGTGTCATACAACGGAGACACAATGTCGATGAATGATGAGTTCAACGCCATCACTGAGGTGATGAATCACATGTTTGAGCATACCGCGGGTGGTAGCAACAGAGACATTTTGGGACACGGTGTCCGAATGACCACGGGTCCTATGGAGAAGAAAGTTTTCCCGCAAGGTAGTAAAAAGGACTTAACCACGCGCTACAATAAGATGCGATTGTTGGCTCACGCTCTTGGTGATGATACTGTGGAGAGGGGTGGTATGAGCGTTCTCAAACCAAAAACTCAATTGAATTTTGGCGGGGATTCTTTCGATAACGCTAAACTTGTGCCTGTACTGACGAGCAGAGAATACATGAAGAGCCACGGTCGTTCCGTGCATGTACCACACACCATCAACAAAGACTCGCTTCGTCAAGGTAACTTCATTTTTCAATCAAATGAGGTTTCACCCAATTGCTCACCGAACAATCAGCGCGTGCAACTGCCAGTATCGCGAGACGCGTTGCTTGATGTTAATCCACTCCTTCAACCTCACACATACGGTATGGACAATTCCATGGGGCAACAGACCACTTTTCAAAATCAAGCGGCAAGCGCGAATGACCTCACGGACCCCAAACTGGCTTCTTCCGATGTTCTCATAGACGACTCACTCATTTTCAAAGACGAAGGTCGTCCACCTCCGGTCAAATTCATGCATCGTATTTTCAGTTTAGAAGACATGCAACATTTGCGCGGATTTACAGGCGATTGGGTCATCACGCTTTATCCTCAAGGAGAACATGTCATCGTGACAAAAAAAGGAAAGAAGATGACTGCATACGGTGCTAACGGTGAAGTTGAACTGGATGAAGCAATTGTGCAAGAAAAAGACAAAGTGTATGAGAAGGACTTTGTAGTCCACGCGATTCTTCATGACGGCATCATGACAGTCATTGATTTGCTAAAGACGGCGGATGAAGATACTCACAACATGCCTGCTAAGGACCGCATCCGTCATCTTCGCGCTCAATACGAATCCAGTGAACACATCAAGATGCCCGAACCTATCAACACCAAGCGTAGCGATGAGGAAGGATTGCAGACCGCTATTGAAGGACTGCGAGGTGAGCAGAACATTGACATTCTTCTCCGCGATGCGAACGCGACTTACATGAAGGGTGAACCTCGTCATCCTAAATGGGTGTTGCTTAGCAAAGAAAAGATGGTTGATGTTATCATACTTTCACGCACCGGCAAGAATTACACTGTTGGAGTAGGACCCCTCATGCATCCCGAACATTATGGTAAGCGCGCGCAGGAGTACGAAGGTGAGCATTACATGATGGTAGGTAACGCGAAAGGACCGCGTGGTTTGAAGGCGGGGGATTTTGCAACAGTTCGTTGCACAGGAGTGAGTGCGTCGAAAGGAGAACACCCTGTTTATCGCATACGCGCCGCGAAGATTACGGACAACGAACCTCTCGCATCCGACAGCGTTGAAACCCTTACAATTCTCACAGGTGAGCAACATGTCGCTCAGCGCGTAGCGCTCAAGAAAGGTAAAATCATAATCAACTTCCCTGCTTTTGACGATGATGTTATTTGTAAAACGCGCGAAGAAGAAGGTCTTTGGTTTGTTGAACCTCAAACCACTACATGGGGTAACGAATATCTCGTTCGTTTAGCCGAAGACCAACAGGTGTATTGGGAGTATCAAGCCGCTCTTTTACTCAAGGAAGAAGAGGGTGAACCCGAATACGATGAAGTGAATCCCGAAAAACCTGCTGGACATGTGAAGAAACCAAAAAAGGTTCTTGACGAGGAAGAAGAGATTATCAAGCGTGGACTTGAATTGATGGAGCGCGGATTAGAACATTTGTCCAAAGAAAAAATCACCAGCACAGGTGTGCAAGGATTGGGTATTGGTTATGCAACACCCGATGAACACCCGCGCGGGCCTACTCAAAACATCAATGACAATACGCTCCCCGACTTCGACCCTGCGGCTCGCGAAGAAAGTGACGAGAAGCCTGCTACTTCAAAGAAAACCAAGAGACTGCTAAGCAGTGAGGGTGAAGAAGCAGTTCTTGAAGATGATGGTGTCATCGCTCTAAGGTAGGGTTCCATTCATATACCATGAATGAAAATCGCGAAGTCAATGGCTATCCTTGCGGCTCCATCCTCGGTTTCCGAACCCATCATCTTGAAGGGTATGGGGGACGACTTGGTTGTTGCAGGCTATGCATCTGTTGAAATGGTTGACAAGCAGGGTGATTTAATCACTCGCGCCGCCCTAAAAGATGCCTTCGGAGGCTTCATGAAAGCAGAAGGGTTCCGCAATGTGCAACTCGCACACTCTAACATTCAAGTAGGAACGGTCATTCCTTCCTACACTGATTCCAACGGACGACTATGGAAGTCGGAAGTGGATGACACGGGCATGTTTGTTGTTATCAAACTCCGTGGTGACATTGAGAAGGCACGCGAAGTGGCTTCCGAAATCCGCAAAGGGAACCTGCGCTCGTTCTCTATCGGTGGTCAAGCATTTGAGCGCGTCAACAAGAGCGACCAAACCCGCGGTGACTACCGCGAAATTCGGCGCATGGAACTCCACGAAGTGACGATTTGCGAGAAGGGTATTAACCCCGAAGCGCAATTTCGTATTCTTAAGGAGGATACAGGTGAGAATATGACCAATACGATGACAGAACTGCAAAGCGTCCTTGAGCGTCTTTCTAAGAAATTAGACGATAAGGAAGAAGACAAGGAAGAAAAGAACAAGGGCATCGAAGATTTGATGAAGCCTAAAAAAGACAAGCCAAAGCCGCCTATGTTCGGAGACGACGACGAAGACGACGAAGACGACGAAGAGGAAGAAAGCATGGCATACTCCGATGATGACGAGAAAGACAAAGAGGATGATGAAAAAATGAGCAAAGGAAATGATATGATTACGAGTGACTACTTGGTTTGGCTTGAGTCCACCGTGAAGAGCGCAGGCTACGATGCACGCGCCGCACGCGACCACTTCAACAAGGGATACGGACCGGGCGAATCGTCTTTTGACATGCGAGGACAAGGTTCTCTTGAGGGCGCTGGCGAAGACGACTCCGGCAAGCGACCACAGCAGAACTTTGGTTCCGCACCAACCGGCAACAAGACTGTTATCAAGAGCCAGTACCTTGCTCCCGGCAATGTTTCCCAATCCGAAATCGAATCTGCTTACGAGGTCTTCAAGGCCGCGGCTACTGAGCAGAACTTCAAGGCTGACTTGAACAGTCACTTTACAGACCGATTCCTTAAGGAACAAAAGGCTGAGGCTGACGCAATCGCGAAGTCTCAATTTGATTCCCGCGCACCTTTGGTTGAATTGCAAAAGGCTGTCCTTGCTCTCAATGAGCGCATCGACAATGTTTCCTCAACCGGCGGCTCGATGATTGCAAAGTCAGCAAGCACCGCAACCGTTACCATTCCTAACACCGCTGAGATGGCCGATTTGTCGTGGAACGATGTTCACCGACTTGCCAGCAAAGCGTTGACAGGAGGCGATTACTGATGGCAAGAAATTATGTACGAACAGTTCAAGACATGGAGCGATACTACTACGGTGGCGCTTCTCAAACCGGCTACACCTACGGAGCAGGTGACATTCTCAAGGCAGACGCGCCTTTGTTGTCCACCACCGCAGGAACTTACCAAGCAATTTACGGACGAAAGGTTTGGTCACAATTGAACCAAGAGTTCAACGCCTTCTCGATTCTTCCTAAGAAGCCATGGGAGCGCAGTGGATGGCGTATTCTTACCGCTCGCGCTGAAAGTGGCGTGACTGGTGGTATCGCCGAGAACGGAACACTACCGGACACCAAGAAGCCAACATTCGAGAACATTTCGACCAAGCCAAAGACGATTGCTCACACCTTCGACCTATCGGAAGTTGCAATGTTCTTGTCCGACAAGGACGATGGTCTTGGCGATGCTCGTCAAGTCCTCAAGGAAGAGATGGGTAAGCATCACGCTGAAATGATTAACAAGATGCTTCTTGTTGATGTTGACACTCCTGCTGGTAACAACCTCGAATCTCTCGACCGTCTTACATCCGACCCTGCTGTGCAGAGTGTCACGCAGACTTCGGTGAGCGCTATGAGCGACCACGACATTTACTCCATCACTCGCGACGGTAGCGAGGCTTGGCATTCCGCTGAGGTTGATGTTGGAGGCGATAATTCAACCGCCGCAACCAACCGCAATCTATCCCTCAACCAACTTGACGGATTGTTCCAACAACTTTGGACCCGTGGTGGAAATCCAAAGGTCATGCTTACTGGCTACGACACTTTGATGCGCGTTCAACAATTGCTCCAATCGCAACAGCGATTTATGGACAGCAAGCGCGTTACTCCTACATACAACGGTGTGAAGGGTGTTCCGGGTATGGAAGCAGGATTTATTGTTGCTACTTACAACGGTGTTCCAATGATTCCAACCAAGGATATGCCTACTGATGGCGCTGGTACTCTCTCAAGAATGTACTACCTTGACACTGATTACATGTGGTTCCAAACAGCAATCCCGACTCAATACTTTGAAAGCGGTATCGAAACAGGCGACCCATTCGCAATCAACCGTCTCGGTCAAGAAGGACTTTACCGAACGATGGGCGAAATGTGGTGCTCTTTCTTTGGCGCGAGCGGTTCCATCCGTGACTTGCAGTGAGGTGTTTCTTTTGCCTACAATTACCTACAAAGGGCGACTTCGCACAGGTGCGAACATGGGTCGTCTTGGTTGGTGGACTTGGGGGGAAGCGCGAGAAGTCTCAGCAGAATGGATTGAGTCCAACAAGGATAAAATCTTCGTCGGCAAGGACTTTGTAGTCGAAGGTTACGAAGAGGCGGCTCTCAAGGGTGGCTCACCGGATAACACTTGGTCAAAGGGCGACATTATGGCTTGGCTTGACGAGAAAGCAATTTCTTATCGCGCTACAAGCACAAAGAAGACGCTACTCGCGAAGGCAAGCGAATCGCTTGCTCCTGCCGAAGATACTAATAACGAGGCGGAAGAAGCACAAACAACAACAGGAGATGATGAATGATGGCATTTACAGCAGATACACGACCACAAGCAATGGGCAATCTAATTGTGATTACAGGCACTGTCGAGGACGGCGACACAAGCACAGACCTTAGCGACTACATGAGTGAAATCCTCATGGCTATGGTCAACCCTAACGGGGGTGGCGCAGGCGTGCCTCAAGAAACGATTGTAATTACTGGAACCACCGTGACTCACGGCGACCCCGGCACAGCATTGGGTGGCAAATTGTTCGCAGTCGGTAAGCGATGAGGTGATTCACCTTGTCGGATACGAAAGTGTTTGAGTTCACTCCCGAACAGTCGTGCGAAACAGGCGCAACAGTGACAGGCGGAGTGCAAAAGGTACTCGATGATTACACCAGTGGTAAAACCATTGAAGGTGTGACTTCGTACCTTATGCAAGGAAACCTCTATGTCGTAGTAGTCACCGCTTGAAGGTGAGCGACATGGACTTGAATGAACTGAAACGCCTCGAAAAACAAGGCTGGCGTAAGGCCGAAGAGTCCATGGTGAAGACCGATGCGCGTGACAAATTGAAGGGTGTTATGAAACGCCAAAACATGAAGACACGCAACATTCGCGATATTGTCAACATTGGCGCAGGTACGCGTTGCCGCTTCTGTGGCATGCTACACTTCTGCTACCTTGAACGATGCGGCGCTTGTAAGAAACCAATGGACTACAACCTTGGCAAGACCGAAGAGGTGATTTGATGAACCCTTTTGAAAAGGCTTGGCTCTTACTCAAGATGACGCCCGAAGAGATGGAGGCCGCAGGTTTCCCCGAAGCGGCGCAACAGATGCGCGAAATGCAACGGCAACAGCAACAAGTGTCTCAACAAGCCCAAAACACCGCTCCACAACAAACGCCACAGACTCAATCGTATCAGCATCAAATAGACATGAAACAAGCAAAAGTGGATGAAGCACAGCGCATACGCGCCATGTTGAAAGAGGGGCGACAGGTTGGTCCTGCGAGAGAAGCGATTCAAGCGTTTTATGAAAAGCATGGACACTACCCAAAAAAGGGCATACCTAAGAAAATTATACGACGACTTGAGGCTTTGCGAGAGAGGGATGACTGATGCCTAC
>Ga0208791_1000468_pt1 | contig 18228 bp, 28 predicted proteins | sample 11_taG_FD_184084 | JGI IMG/M metagenome (GOLD analysis project Ga0208791, IMG submission 184084) | Marine viral communities from the Subarctic Pacific Ocean - 11_ETSP_OMZ_AT15265 metaG (SPAdes) (version 2) | ecosystem: Environmental > Aquatic > Marine > Oceanic | place: Pacific Ocean | collected...
ATTAGCCGCCGCATAAGTGCCGACAGCGGTGCCTAGTGTTATGCCGTTGGGGGCGATTAGATGGCCAGAGTTGTCGATGCGCATACGCTCGGAGCCATTGCTTTGAAAAATGGTCGAGCCAGAATCCGTCATGTTAAAGTAGCCATGGACGGACTCTTTGACAAACCGAAATTCGCCTGTGTTGTTTATCGCATTAAAAAACCCTCCAGAAGTAGCATTGTTATATGCCTCTATTATTTTAAAGGCACCAATTGCAGTTGGCGCTCGACCTATACCGACATTGCCAGAGCTGTCGATACGCATACGCTCTGAGCCGTCAGTAGAAAATGCTATTGCGGCGGATTCATCGGTTCTTAATTGAAAATCGCCAGTGCCTCTATGTTGAATGACAGACGTAGTATTAGCGCCGCCGTTGTTTCTTATGATTCTTAGGCCATAGTCGGTGTATGTAGCATCGCCTACTAAGTCTAAGAATGAATAGCCGTTGCCAGTTCTGCCATGACCAATTTCAATAAACTGGTCTTCTGTAGAAGCGCCTCTTGTCCGTATATTTCCATAAACTTCTAATTTTTCTCCAGCAAATGAACCACCTATACCGACATTGCCAGAGCTGTCGATAACAAGCTGACCAGAAGACAAAGCGCCGCCAGCGTTGCTTATATACGTACTGCCGCCTTCCGAACCAAAATAACTGTTTGTGTCGTCGTCGCTGATTAAAATAGCGCCACGGTTGTCAGTACTTTGGAACTGAGCAATAGTGTTATCAGCAGTGCTTGCGTGGACAACGTAGCTAGGCGACGTAGTACCCAGACCTAACCGTGAAGTGCTTGCGTCCCAGAAAAGGTCTTGTGATGAGCCGCTCGAATCGTAGAAGCTAATGTCGCCTGTGGCTCCGTCAATTTGTGTTCTAAGAGTGTTGTTAGACATCCAAAAAACATCAGTATTGGTTGACGAGCCAAAACGTGCGCTAGAGTTTGTAGAGCTAATAAACGCAGTTGTAGGTGTATCTGTGTCTGTGATGTTTAAAGTAGGAGAAGAAGCTCCTTGCAACGTAGCATTACCATCAACAGTCAAACCATCAGCAGTCACAGTCCCCGTTACGTCGATGCCTGTGGAGGTGGTGGAGAGCCTGGATGCGCCATTAAAATATAGGTCTACCGCACCGTTTTCTAAGAATCTGCCAAGGTCTTCGTTAGAATCTTTACCTCTGAGGTAAACACCTGCTGTACCTTTTATAAATAAAACGCCACTTCCTGTGTCTTCAATATAACTATTTGACCCATCATGATAAATCTGTAGGTCAGAGCTAACACCGAAGATAGCCTTGTCGTTGTCGCCGAAGGTTACGTCGCCAGTAGTTCCAAGACCTGCAAAGCTAACTGTACCTGTTGCTGTAATATCTCCAGTAGTAATGCTGGTAGGATTAGTACCTACTTCAATAACAGTACCGCCTGAGTCTTCTGTGTAGAGGCGCTTGTTAGTCAGGTCTAATGCGGGTTCGCCTTGAACAAGATCACCGGTTGTAGGTGCGCCAGAACCATTCTTGAGTTTAATCGTGGTCATTAATAAGTTCCCCCGTCAACAGTTGACAGTGTAGTAGTGATAGAAGTTGTGCCTGAACCTGTAACTGCTCCAGACAGAGTAATCGTTTCGTTACCAGTAATATAGCCTGAGTTGTTAGTTAGGACAGAAATGTTGTCCCCACTTTGCAATGCACTATCAGCCAATGCGCCTTGTGCTGCCGTAGCGTAGTCAGCAGAGTCAAAGGCTTTTACCTGTGCGAGGTTAGTTACCTCTGAATCCATTAGCGCACCAGCAGCAGTTACGTTAGCTGTATCCGTTACGTTTGCGCTGGCTTCGATACCGTTGAGTTTCGTATGGTCTGCGTCAGTAAATACATTGGAATCCGTTGCTGACTCTACAAGCGTCCGTATTTCAGCTGCGGTTTGGTCTGCTGTAGCGTTTGCTTCAATACCGTTTAGCTTTGTGTGATCCGCATCGGTAAACACATTAGAGTCTGTAGCCGCTTCTACTGCCGCCCTTATCTCTGCGTTACTTTGGTCTGCTGTGGCTCCTGCTTCAATCCCATCTAGCTTGCTGTGATCTGCATCAGTAAAGACGTTAGAGTCACTTGCAGAGTCAACCAGTGTGCGAATCTCTGCGGCTGTCTGATCTGCTGTAGCACTGGCTTCAATGCCGTCTAGCTTAGTGCCGTCTGCGGCTACGTCACGGCCATCAACAGTACCGCTAAGCACCACATTGCCTGTGATGTTAACGTTACCTGTACCTGTAATGTCATTGCTGTTTAGGTCAAGGTCACCGCCTAGCTGTGGCGTAGAGTCACCAACAAGATCCGGGTTAATACTGTTCCACGTGGAACCATCGTAGATTCGAGTAGTGTTGTCGCTAGTGTTGAAGTACCAGTCACCTACCGTTACAGCATTGCCGTTAAGGTCAACAGTAGGGTTGGTAGCAGAAGTGCCAAGGTACAAACCATCAATTGCTTCTTGAGCCGCCTCTGCCGCTGTCTGCGCTGTTTCTGCTGCAGTCTGAGCAGTTTGAGCTGCAGTAGCGCTGGTCGCTGCTTCTGATGCCTTAGTGGTGGCTGTTGTAGCTGAGGTTGCTGCATTAGTTGCTGATGTGGCTGCTTCTGTGGCTTTAGTCGTTGCGGTCGTTGCGGAAGCAGAAGCGTTTGTCTCTGCTGTTTCAGCGTTAGTCTCTGCAGTCTCAGCTGCTGTCTTAGCTACTTCTGCTGCTGACTGTGCAGTTTCTGAAGCGGTCTTTGCAGTTTCTGCAGATGTCTTAGCCGATACAGCTGCGTTTTCTGCAGTTTCTGCATTAGTCTCTGCAGTCTCTGCATTTGTTTCTGCAGTCTCTGCGTTAGTCTGTGCAGTCTCTGCTGCAGCTTGTGCAGCCTCAGCAGCCGTTTGAGCCGCTAAAGCTGACTCAGCAGACGCTGCGGCTTCATTTGCTTTTGAAGAGGCAGTACGGGCTTCTGTAGCTATCTCCGACGCATACGCATCAGTGCTAGACTCACCAGAACCACCTGTGCCACGGAATAAAGGCATCTACTGCTCCTACAAAAGAAAAGGAAAAGGGGCCATTGCTGACCCCTTAAGTTCGTTACTCTGCGACTGCGAGTACGAAACCAGCTTCAGGACGGTATACTTCAACACCGTAGAGGCAGTCAGCCGTGTACAGAGTCGAGAGGTATTCCTGCTTGTACTGGGTCTGTGAACGTACGGCTTGCTGCTCTGCCATGACGATAGCGTCTTTGTGGAAGAGAAGTGCAGCACGAGTATCAACAGAAGATGCAGTGTTGTCTGCAGCAGCTTCGATAGTTGCACAGTTGTTTGAGACATAGATGTCTACACCGTACAGGTTACCAATGAGGCCAGAGCTTACTGCTTGACCAGTTACGAAGTCAGAAGACACGTATCGGTCAATGCCCATGATAGTGTTACGAACAGAAGGTGGGATAACAAGTACACGACTTTCCATCGGTACGTTGTTGTCGTCAAGCTTCTGAATCATGTCACGGAAGAACGCATCGGTAAATACGTCAGCAGCAACGATAGTGTCGTCAGTGTACTGAGTAGTTGTGCCGCCGTCGTTAAAGAAACAACCGCTGTGCTGGTAGTCAGTAGGAGCTACTGAACCAGAGAACACAACTGAACCACCGTCACCAAAACCAGTACCACAAGAGTGGAGGTCGGTGTCGATCTTAGTAGCAAGAGCGTAACCAGCATCTTCAGTGTAGAACTGACGGAGGCTAGAAAGCGCCTGTACTTCAACGATGTCTTCGATAAGACGTGAGTACTCGAAGTGACGGTCGATGTCAACAGTCAATTCGCTCTCAGTGTTTGCAATGATAGTAACTGCAGTGTCAGCAGCCTTAGCATTTGCATCACCACGAGTGGGCTTAGGGATGTGAAGCTTGTCACCTTTCTTGCCATTCATAGCGATACGCTTGACAAGCGGAGCCATCTTCAGGTTCTTTTGGTAAGCAGCAATGATCTCGTCACTCCAGATTTCTGGAATAAACGTTGCCGCTTCAGTCTTCGCAGTATTACCGCCTGCGCCCGGATAAGTTGCAGTAGCCATGTCAATCTCCTAGATTATTTGACTCGACCCTCCGCATAAGCTGCCATGATTTCATCGGACAAAGCTTGGTAACGGTCAGGGTCATTTTTCATTAGTTTAATAATGTCGGCCCTACGATATACCTTCTTACGACTACCCTCTGCACTACCTCGTGCGTTGCCTGTACTAGCTGCTTTAAGTGACTGCTTACGCGCTTGTTTTTCAACATTAGCGGTCTGCTGTGCGACTGTTTTCCGTTCTTTCCAAAGTGTAAACAGTTCGTCAGCAGAGTCAGCATCGTACCCTTGGTCTGCTTGTACAAACAACTGAGTCCTAATCTTAGATCCTTTAATCCATTCCGCAAACTTAGGATCGCTAAGTATGTTTTGCATGTCTGGATGTTTAGACTGAAGCATTGACAATGAAGTTTGCTTCTTGTACTGTGCAGAATACTGCTCTGCTTCTCTAATCTTAGGATGATTCTCAATAGCACGATTAACGGCTGCTTGAGGGTCTGTAAAATAATCTATATCGTCTTCAGGCTCAACGTGTTGTTGAGGTGCTGGAGTCGTTATACTCTGACTAATATAGTCATCGACGACTTTACGAAGTTCACCTACTTCAGAAGATTGACGACCTAAAAGCTTTTCAGCTTCTTGGTGCATGTGTACAACTTCTTCTAGAGACTTGCCTTGGTACTTCTCAGGGACTGTAGGTTCTTCTGTTTGAGGTTGCTCAACTTCTTCTTGTTGAATCTCATCTACTTCGTTTTCAATGGTGTCCACGTTTTCCTCTTCAGGTTGTGGATCAATCATTGTAGCTCTTGACATAATTAAACTCCGTGATTATAATCATTGTGGAGACTTCTTTCTACCTGCTTTTTCGTGTTCTCGTACCCACTTCATGTGCTGACCGGGAAAGTCCCCAGTAGAGCCATCAAGGTGAAAAGACGGGGCAGATACCATTTTAGTAGCGTTAGCGCCACAACCGCACCTACTGGTTGTAACGCCGGACTCTACCATTTCTTCAAAGACATGTCCGTTAGTACAACGGAAGTCATAAATTTTAAACATCAACAGGACCTTCTTCTTCTACTTCTGCTTGCTCTCTAGCAGCTTCAATAGTGGCCTGTAGATTAATTACTGTTGCAAAAGCAGCTACTTGACCTTTACGAAAGAAGAGATCTTCTACGTCTTTTACAGTCTGTACGTCTGCTAATTGAGTTGCGTTTGTGGAAAGCTCTTGCAAGAGTTGTTTGAAACCTTCATGATTGAAGAGTTCGAAGTAGTTGTCGAAGTAGGTTTCAAGCTCAGTGTTCATAGTTTCCTCTAATGTTGTTAACTATAGTTTTATTATAGCATACTTTTTAACAGTTGTCAAGCTTTTCTTGTGGACTTCCTACGTCTACCTGAAGCTGTAACTGCGTGTTTAATTGCTTTGGGGCCTGTCTTACGTCTTGCAGAAGACTCTTTTTCTTTTTTAGTCATTTTAGCTGCAACAGCTTTAGGTCTACAAGAGGGGTAAGGGCGTTTACTTTTCTTTGCGGACTTACGCCCACAAGGTTTACCTGTTTTTACGTCTACCCACTCCTCCTTAAACCACTTAGTAAGGCCACCCTTAGGTTTCTTAGACATACGTACCACCGCGTTTCTTGTACTCTCTAGTCAACCACCCTGAGGCGTAAGCAGAAGGCCATACATCAAACTTACGCTTAGCTTCTGCTTTTACTCTAGAATACAAAGCCTTATTTTTAGGTGTAGGCCCAGATTTTTTAGGTTTGCTTTTTGCCTTTGGCATGACTACTTCTTCTTTTTCTTTCGATTAGTCATTGTACGTTGACCACGAACAGGCATCGCTGGTTTTTTCTTTGGCTTAGTTGATTTCATTCCATAGCCGGGCATAGCTTTCTCCTTTGCTGTCTTAGACAGGTTTTCAAAATGGAAAAGTTTTACAGATGTTTTTCCGTGGGTTTTGCCTGAATGAAGTTCTCCATTAGGCATCTTATGCGTGCCGCCTGTATACTCAGTGCCGTCGCGTTTATAATGTTTTACACCTTTAGCCATTACCATTTTACCTTATGCGACCAATAGCGCGCAGATAGTTTACTGGGGCTGGAGTCCTGAGCATTGTGTCGCGCGTAGTAGCTTTTCTTTCGCGCTTTATCCTTTGCTGTCTTAGGATTTTTCCCTGCACCTTTAACGCCCTGCTGACCAAAACGAATTGTCTTGATCTTATCACCCTGCTTCGCAACTACAACATGCGATTTAGTGGGATGGCTGGGCGTTCTCTTCGGTTTGTTGAACCCGCTTACGCCCGCGCGTGCTAGTCTTGGGTCTTTCTTTGCTGGCATTACTGAATTCCTCCAGTTGGCGTTCCAAGAGGTCTAGGCGCTCCCATTGGTGGTTGAACTCTTGGTTGACTCTCTGTAGGAGTAAGCGCAGTTCGTGGTCCGTTAACATTGTTTTTTCCTTCTATTTGCTTTTCTTTAAGGAGAGTTTCAGCCACTTTCATACGGCGTTCAAACTCTTTGTCTTCGGCGTCACCTTCTTTGAGGTTTCGGGTAACAGCGTTAATACGGTCGATCTCAAGCTCCTGTGGAACTGCTTGCGCTTCTGCTGTAAGCTTTTGCGCTCTTGCCTGAGACTCTTGAGCCTGAGCAGACAACGCAGCTGTTTGGGACTGTTGGAACTGCATTTGTACCTGTTGTGCTTGTTGTTGCATTTGTTGTGCTTGTGGGTTAGGCTGCATTGCTTTTTGCATTGCCGCTAACAACTCTTCACGGTTAGACAAATTCATGTTGTCAATAATGCTTTGAATTAATGTGTTGTACAATGGAGAGTCTTTTTGCATAGTCTGTAGTAGTTGTACAAGCTGAGTAACTTCGTACTCTCTAGCAATAATACCCAGCGTTGAGCTTGCGTTAAATTTATAGTCTGCTACAGGGTACGACTCAGGATCAAACTGCATGTACCGATGTGCAGCCTTTTTAACAAACGGCAACAAGAAAGACTGTTGGAAGTTAATTAATGTGCGCTTGTGGCGTTTAATAATAGCGCCAAGAGACATACTAATACCAGCAGCAGTAGCCTCACCGTTAACTTGACCTGCAATTCCTGCTGAGTCAACGGCTCCTGTTGCTTGCTGTACCATTTGTTGCAGTGCTCCGGCTTGAGCAAACGTAATTTGATTGACTTGACCAAAGTTGAAAGGCTGAAGTACTTCACGAGGATCTCCGTTGGTTAAGATCATTTTACCGGGACGTACTTCTGGTTTAGCACCTCGTGGAAGCCTAGTTGCGTCAATAGCCATCATAGGATGAATTGTAAGGCTTAAGGCGTCAATTCTAGCTCGTAACTCAGTGTCCAAAGCTTTTTGACTGTTGTATCCTTTTTCGCAAACACCACGACCCCAGAAGCGTCCGGGAACCACGTCCCAAGGAAAAGCAACTACAGGGCGATCTTGCATCATGTAAGGGTTAACTTCGGCCTTCAAAAGAATACCACCGTTAGCAATTACTACAACGGCTTCTACGTAACGAGAGCCTGAGTCTTCTTCTTCTGGTACTTCTTCTTCTTCGTCTTCTTCGCTTAAGGACGAATTAAGAAGCTCTCGTGGTACCAAACCGTAGTACTTAGTAAGCCTTACTTTATCGTCATTGTAAATTGTAATGTCTTGGTCTGGTTCAAGATCAGTATCAGGAGCAGCAGGACCAACATAAACGTCGTTGTACACGCCTTGTTCCTGCAAAAGCTCTACTTGGTGCATACTGACAAACTCGTCAATAGCGACGCCCATAGCGTCTTCTACAGATGTTGCTACGGGGTCAATAAGAAAGTTTTGAGGTAGTACAGGTTTAAGCTTTACTTTTACTCTATCAGTAATGTTTACTCCTACTGCTTGTAAATCTCCGTCCATAATGGGCTGAGTAGCAGGAGCCATTTCTTTCATTTCTTCGATAACAATTTCACCAATGCCTGTACCAAAGACTGCAGCATTAATTAAGCATTCTGCTACTGCTTTACGAACCATGCAGTTTTCAAAGTCTTCCGTTAGTTTGTTACGCAGGAACTGCACGTCTTGTTTTTCTGTATCGCCAAAGTTGTCACTTACGTCAAACCACTTACCACGTCCAAACGTAGCTTCTTCTAGTTCCGCTACATTAGACTCAACTGCCTGTTGAAGTGCAGGAGAAATAATACGGGAACGCTCAGACCTACGCTCACTGTCAGCAGGGTCCCAAATGCCACGCCATAATCTATAATATTCTTCAAATCTTGCTTCATAATTTGACTCGTAATAGTCCCTCCAGTCTTCGCACTTAGTTATAACCCAGTCTTCAATTGTTTCTTCAACCATAAGTGGGTCTTGTTCATATAAATCAGTCATATTAGTATCCTGCTACCACGTCTAAAATATCATGGTCTTCAATTTCGTAGTCGTAGTCGTACGCTACGTTAGCCAGTTGGTCAATGTACGCCAAGGCGTCCACCAAGTCGTCATGGGTCAAAGGGTCAGGAAACTGGAAGAGTTGGTCTAGGAATCTAGAGTTCCACTCTCCTTTGTTCAGCGTAATGTACCCATTTTCAAAGCGTCCTTGTAACGCCCACATTACTCTGTCTGTTTTCTTTTTGTTACCGTGAGTTAATTCTTCTACTCTAAAGAACATGCCGTAGCGTTTCTGCATGTCCATTAACGGAGACATTACGGCTTGTTTAGCAATACCTCTTTCAATTCCAACCGACACGGGACGGTAATCTCTAACGGCCTGAAATATCTTAGCTGCTGTTTCGTCAAGTGACCATCTACCGTATATGATATTGTCAACATACCAACCATGCTCATTGACCTTAACCACGGCAATCGCTGTGTCGTCAAGTTTGGAATTTTTAGTTTTCTTTTTGTTGACTTCCTCAAAGCCTGCCAAGTCAACGGCAATGTAATAATCTCCTACTTCTGGCTCAGACTCACTAACTTTAACCCAGTCTTCCTTAAACATCTCTGAACCACGGGCTTCAAACGACGCCATAAATTCTTGACGAAACGCATAAGAAGACATAGACTTTTTAGCAATATCAATTTCGTCCGGGTCCAATAGTGGATTGTCATAAGAAGTAAAGTGCCAAGCTTTGTACGTCGGATCATTGTCTAGTTCTGCATACTTATAAAGTTCATAAAAATGGTTGCGACCCATAGGTGTCCCTATGAACATTGCACATCCCTTTTGGTCTGCCAAGGCGGGTCTCAAAATTTGCTCAAACACCTCTGGCTTCATGTCAGCGTACTCGTCCATTACTAGGAATTTGAGGCTGACACCTCGCATGGTTTCTGGTCTATCGGCTCCCTTGAGACTGATAGTGGCTCCGTTAATAAGCTTAATTTGAAGATTATTAACATGACTACCACTGATAACTTCATGCCCGAGATCGAGAAGGGTGGTCCACATGATGTCTCTGGCTTGTCCCTGAGTAGGTGCGACGTAAAATACATGTCCTCTGTCCGCCTGTAGTGCATTTACAATTAACAACCACGCTGCTAACCTAGACTTACCTGTACGTCGCCCAGCAGCTACTATTTTAAATCTTGTGTCGTCTGCCCAGACATCTTGTTGCCAAGGCAGTAGCTCTATATTAAGATCCATTAAAGTTATTAAACACCGCTGGTGCTTCTAATAAATCAAACGTAACCACTACTTCTACGTTGCCTGAGCCACTCGTAGAGGCTTTAATAATGTCTCCCGGCTGCAAAACAAATGTTGCATTACCATCAATCATTAAATGTTCTTTTGAGGATACGTTAGTTCCGTTGTAAATATATACGTCGGGCGTTGGGCTAGGCTTATCTACAAACAATGTAATGCTATTGGTTGAGTTATGCAGGTTGGAAATAAACGCCATGCTCCAATGAGCCACATATCCGGCGGGTATTTCTACAATTGTTTGCGTAGACGTGTCCGTTAGATTTTTGTTCTTGGTATATAACATTAGTATGTCCACATAACTGGAGTTGTGCCACGGGTGTCAACGTGGACAAAGTCAGAAGCAACACCTATGCCTGTAAATCCAAGTTCAAGAGCAGCATGGACAACCTTAAGGCGATCAGCGGCACTTGTTATTTTTATGTCTGCCGCTATGCCTTGGGCATGAGTACCGGGAACATCTTTTTTTCTTTCTATTGGATGCATCGTAGGATGTCTGTACCCGCTAGTAATAACAAAAGGAAATCCACAGTACGCCCGTAAGTGGTCTAACTTCTCTAGGAACTCTTGTTCCATATTGTTTGTTCCGGAGACTTGACAGTCAAACTCTTCTCGCGTGAAGTGCTTAAGACTCATCTACTACTTCTCCTTCAATTATTTGAGGGGTTGTAACTTCAGCTGCACCAACGCCACTAATGTTAATCTGAATAGCGTTTCTACCACCGTCTTTAACTACTTCTTTTTCAAAAGCACCCACTGGTAGTATACGGTCCATCACAAGTTTCCAAGCAGCGGCTTGATTCTTATGGTCATGGTCCAAAGCAGCATCAAAAATTGTCTCTAGGACTTTACGAGACTTGGGACTAGCTAACATCCTAGCCTTGTACTCGTTAATTATCGCTGCGTCACCCTTGGGTCGGCCAACTTGACCCTTGTTTCCGGGTTTTACAGCGGCTACTTCGGACTTCCGGGGTCTGCCACGACCTCTTTTTTTAACTTCAGTGGTCATAACTAAAATTATCCCTGTTTATGCCAATAGTATAACATAAGTTTACACGAAAGTCAAGCTATTTTAAGGGTAAAAGCAGTAGAAGTACAAACACGAGTAAAATCAATAGGTTACACGGGTTTAATTTATGGGTAATTTTCCTAATTTTGACCTATTTTGTGTCTAAGGGGCTACTACAAAAGTACAACAGCTGTCAACCCCTCCCCCGCCCCATAAGTTTTCTAGGGTTTGACACGGGTTGCGCCTTATGTTAGGCCTTAGAGTTGGCATGGTTCTTGCATGGGTTGACACACGGGGCCAACTGTAGTAGCAACCAGAGTTGGCACAGTATTTGCATGGGTAAAACTGGCATGGTGTTTGCATGGGTTGACAAGTGTGTGGGCTTATGTTGGACCCTATAGCCCTACCTTTGGTGCTACCTTTATATCACGCGTATGCGCGACTAGCATACAACACGGGTTGTGGTCAATAGTTCAAACGTGTGAAATATTTACGTTTACATCCGCTGTGGTTCCTGTACCATGGCTACATCAAGTCAACACACGAGCCACAGGAGGGCTTAAGACATGCAACTACGACAACTAGGTAGCAACAAGACAGAGGTAGAATTCACAGACGGAACCACTGTGTTCTTCAGCTACGAGACACCGGTAGCACTACAGACGGCAGAGGGTGACTACTTCCGCACAGAGGACTTCTGGAGCGTCACCACGTCGAAACATATCAACCAGTGGCTGAAGTCCAGAGGTGCGGACTACTGCGACACACTGACACAGGACAGCATCAACGCGAGGGCTACAGTATGAAATTATTTGACTATATTATTGAAGGGTACAACGTAACCGACGAAGAACGTGATTTGCTCAACATTGTTGACGGACTATGCTGGGATGGGGTAGACACAACCGAACAGGAAAAACCAACACACAGTCGCTACTTGTTTACACGAAACGGTATTTCTGTTTATTATGACTACGGGGCGGACTATTATTTCTTCGAGGAGGAGACAGCATGAACAACGTCATCGAAGAGTATCTTGCACTGGTAGAGCGTACAGTACATACTAACGACATATTCGCATATCAAGAACTAGAGCAGTTGGAGGAGCAGTACCCAGAGTTGGCAGACCTAGTCTATCAATCGGCTGGTCCTCTGGCATACGACATACAAAACAACGAGGTGATCTCATGAACATAGGACGTTACACAATCTGGTATAACCACGAGAACCACGTCTGGGACATCTATGACGGACGCAAGGGGTTCAAGTACCCAGAGTACACCATCAACAACTACTCACGGCTCCTATGCGGGTTGAGAGACAAACTAGGATTCCTAGACACTGACAAGAACCACCGGAGATTCTGGAGAGTACTTCGCTGGTGGTCTAAGCTACGACACGGGAGACGCTAGACATGGAACTATTGATGGTTTGCACATTAGTGCTAGTCTGCTTTGGCTTCGGCTGGATAATCGGACACGCCGCAGGATACGAGAGAGGTAGAAACGAATGGCCGCGATAACACGAGAGGAGGACTAGGGACATGGGCGAGGTTTACGAGTGCATAGAGTGTGGTGAATGGTATAGAAACGAGAGCCACGTGCTACACCTAGACACAATGGACACACACGTGTGCATCTACTGTGCTGAGGACTTGGGACTATTTGAGGAGGACTAGGGACATGTTTGAGAACTGGCAACCGTGGTGGGACGTGTTGATATTGGTATCAGCATCTGGTATACTCACGACTTGGTTATACTTGAAAGGTGAGTTTGATGATTAATGACATATTTTTCTGGGGCTTCTATGCTCTGGTTTTCGGGTGGGTAGTGGGTATCCCCCTGCTTTCCCTTTGGGTAGCTATATACACACTAGGAGAAACAGACAATGACTAGAGAAACATGGGAGATGTGGGCGGACGAGTACCAAGACTACTGGGAAGCCAAGGGAAACTACGCCGAGGAATTTGAGCAGGACGACATTGACGCATGGAAAGAGGAGGAGCAGAAGGTCATAGACGAGTTAATACAACGGATGCAGGGGGCATACAATGACGTTTGAGGAATACGAGCAGGGGTACTACGAGGGTGACTCTGAGGACCCCTCAGGTCCACCAGAGGACCCAGAGACGCACGCCATGGTTGAACACTTGGTGGAGTTTGATACTGAGATGTACCGACTAGAGAGCCGGAGAAAGTACAAGGGGCTATCATACAAACACCTTGAGATGCTAATGGTTGAACTACATGGAAAGGAGTGGAAAGATGCGCTGTAGAGCCTGCAACAGAATACTAGAGGAATCGGAGTTGACTAAGAAGGACGCACACGGTGATTTTTTGGATTTATGTGGTATTTGTCTTTCTGCTGCTGCTTCTGCGGGAGTAGACACAGAAACCATGGAATATTACCAATATGAGGTATTTACAGACGATGAAAACTATGATACCCTCTACTAAGGTATACCTAGGTATATATACTAAAGAAGAAGCAGTAGTAGTACTACAGGAGTATAACTTATGTTAATCGACGAGAAATCAATCTATGAGGTCACAGGCGGCGACTACTCCGTCTACTGCTCCGGCTACACGCAGGCCAGAACAGTGACCAACGACATCATGAAGCAGGACCCATGGGGTGGTATTCCGTTTGTCCTACGGCTGGACTTGGACCTGTCCTTTGACGACAAAGGCAACGTGGTTATGTCTAGGCAGACACTGGATAAAATCCTGTTCCTAGCCAGTGACGAACTACCGCAGGCGGAGGGTGACGAGTGAAACAACCAGAGAACAGCCATACGAAGCATTTTGGCAACGACGGACCCATAGGCAACGATGCTGAAATCATTGTGTACTATGAGGAACGAGGGCCAGCGGAGCCAGTCCTGCGCATACCTTTTTGGTACTGTAAGGACGAACTGGGTTTGTACGAGAACTTCGAAGCGTCAGTACGCAGGACAGCCAAGGCACTCGCAGAGTCCTACACGTACTGGCCCGACGGGTACGTCCATGTGCAGACAATCATTAATCAGGAGTACGTAAACATACTATGATGACAGATCAGCAGATAGAACAATGGATGCGGGACAACCCGTGGAAGGCTAACGTGATCTATCCTGCTGGGGGCATAGGGTTTATGATGTTCATTATGTACACTTGTGTGCAGATCATAGATTCTTTTTTGACAGGTAGTTTCGTATAGTGTATACTATTAGTATGTTCTGAGGAATTCTCAGAGCTAAAACCAAAACCAATGCCGCGCCTAGCGGCGACTACGGAGATTATTCCATGACAGTAACAACAGTAGAAGGTGTAGTTAACTTCAGCAACTTGACCGCACATGACGTATTCAACGGTCAGTCAACTGGAGCCTACTCCATGACAGTAACATTGTCAGAAGACGACGCTGCGGAGCTTGCAGCCAACGGTGTCAAGATCAAGGACTACCAAGGCAACAAGCAACGCAAGTTTAAATCAAAGTACGAAATCAAACGCTTTGATGCCGACGGCAACCCCTACACCGGAGAAGTTCCATACAACTCCAAAGTCCGCCTGAAGTACAAGCTGGGACAGCCTCACCCAGTGCATGGCGTAGCGACCTACCTTGAGGCGGTCAAAGTACTAGAGGAAGCAGAGATTGCCGTAGGCGATGCCGCAGACTTCTAAGTTCCTAAGACACGAGAGTTGTCCGGAGTGCGGTTCTTCGGACGCTCTCGCTATCTACGACGACGGGGGCCAACACTGTTTTGGTGCCGGTTGTGACTATCACGTTCACGGTGGAGACCATGGCATGACCTCAGAATTACCTAAGGCCAAGCCCCTTAATTTCAAGGGAGTGGTCTCAAGCATACCCCAACGGCGCGTATCTCAGGACACCTGTGGGCGCTACGGGGTCACCGTGGAGTACTCTTCCACAGGTGAAATAGAGAAGCACTACTACCCCTACTACGACCTGTCTACGGGTGACCTGTGCGCGGCAAAGGTACGCGAGGTCAAGACCAAAGGCTTCATGTCTATGGGGGACGTAAGCAACGTCGGATTCTTCGGACAACAACAGTGTAACAGGGACACCTACATCACGATTACTGAGGGCGAATTGGACGCCTTGGCAATCTATGAGATGTCCGGTAAACAGTGGGACGTGGTTTCACTTCGGTCGGGCGCAGGTAACGCCGCCAAGGAAATCAAGGCCCAACTGGAGTGGCTCGAAGGGTACGACACAGTGGTACTCTGCTTTGATAACGACAAGGCAGGAGACGAAGCAGTTGAACAAGTTAAAGACCTCTTCAGCCCTGATAAGCTAAAGATATGTAAGCTACCCCTAAAGGACGCCAGTGACATGCTCATGGCAAACAGGGTCAAGGACTTTACGCAACACTGGTGGAACGCGAAGGTCTACAGACCCGACGGTATCGTCGCTGGTACTGACACATGGGACAAACTGGTAGAAAAGAGAAATGTCAAGTCAATACCTTATCCATGGGAAGGCCTAAATCATATCACAAGAGGACACAGGCCCTATGAACTCGTTACGATCACTAGCGGCAGTGGTATGGGAAAGTCCCAATTTATCAGAGAAATCGAGTATGATCTTCTACGCCGATGCGAGGGCAATATTGGAGTCTTGGCGCTTGAGGAGGATTTGGCCCGAACAACGCTTGGTATCATGTCGGTGGCGGCAAACAGGCCCCTTCACTTGGAAGAGGACACGCCTGTGGACGAACTTCGACCGTTTTGGGAGACCACACTGGGAACAGGACGTTACTACCTATTTGACCATTGGGGGTCAACGTCGGCTGATAATCTCCTCGCCCGTGTTCGCTACATGGCAAAAGCACTTGACTGCAGGTACGTCATACTGGACCACCTGTCCATCGTCGTCAGTTCTCAGGAGTCAGGGGATGAACGGAAGGCCATTGACGAAATCATGACCAAGCTGCGGACTCTGGTGGCTGAGACGGGGATTTGTTTGTTCCTCGTGTCACACCTCCGTAGATCCCAAGGCAAGGCCCATGAAGACGGTGCTCAGATATCCTTAGGTGAACTTAGGGGGTCTCAGGCCATCGCTCAGTTGTCAGACATAGTCATCGGCATGGAACGGGATCAGCAACACGAGAACGAGGATGTCCGTAACACAACCACAGTCCGCGTGTTGAAGAACAGGTATACCGGTGAAACCGGACCTGCCTGTTGGCTGGCTTATGATCGTTCCACAGGTCGTCTGTCGGAAGTCGCTAATCCACACATAGGGGACGACTTTTGATTTACCTTGACTTGGAAGCCGACGGTCTTAACCCCACGCGCATCTGGTGTGTTGTGACACGGGAAAACGGAGTAAACACCGTACATACTACCCATGACACCCTCTGTAAGGCTCTAGAAGGCTCTGTGAGCGTTTGTGGACACAACCTGATAGGTTATGACCTGCCAGTGCTAAAACGTCTCTGGGGCGTTTCTGTGGCCCCTGAGCGCATAGTCGATACTCTGGTGTTGTCACGCTTGTACGACCCAAGCAGACCCGGTGGACACTCTCTGAAGGTCTGGGGTGAGCTTCTGGGCTTCCCCAAAGGTGACCACGATGATTGGTCCTGCTTATCTACTGCTATGATTGAGTACTGTGAGCGTGACACAGAGGTCACAGAGGCCGTACACAAGCAGTTAGTTAGGGACATGGCAGGGTTCGACCAGCGGTCAATTGACTTGGAACATAAGGTGCAGTACGCCGTACAACAACAGGAGCGCAACGGATGGGTACTAGACCAGAAGCTTTCCCATGAACTTTTAGCAACATTTAAGGAGAGAATGAATGAAATCGAAGAAGTACTACAGGATAAGTTCCCGCCGATCATTCACGAAAGATGGTCTGAAAAGACTGGTAAACGACTTAAGGACAGAGTTGAGGTTTTCAATGTTGGTTCTAGGCAACAGATTGCGAGGCGCTTATCAACGCTTGGTGTCGTCTTTGAGAAAGTCACGGAGAAAGGGAATCCCATCGTTGACGAGGCTGTTCTAGACACCATTGACCTGCCAGAGGCTAGCCTATGCAGTGAGTACCTGATGCTACAAAAGAGATATGCACAGGTCCACTCATGGCTAGAACATGTGCAGGACGACGGGAGAGTTCATGGCCGTGTCATTAGCAACGGTGCAGTCACTGGACGCATGACCCACCAGAGTCCCAACATGGCTCAGGTCCCAGCAAGCCACAGCCCCTATGGGCATGAGTGTCGCTCCTGCTGGACTGTGCCTGAAGGGAAGGCTTTGGTTGGCTTTGACGCTTCTGGGTTGGAACTCAGAATGCTGGCACATTACATGGACGATAAGGAGTTTACCAATGTCCTCCTCACCGAAGATATACACACAAGAAATCAACTGGCTGCAGGGCTGGAAACAAGACCTCAAGCTAAAACTTTCATCTACGCTTTCCTCTACGGAGCAGGAGACGCAAAGATTGGAACCATCGTTGGAGGAAGCGCAAAGGACGGCGCAAACCTTAAGCGACGATTTCTATCAAATACACCTTCTCTTGAAAGTCTACGAGACCGCGTTGCTAGAGCATCTGGGCGAGGCTATCTCACAGGACTTGATGGACGTAGACTTAGAGTTAGATCTGAACATGCTGCACTGAACACACTACTTCAGGCGGCAGGGGCTATCGTGATGAAGCAAGCGTTGGTCATCTTGGACAACTACGCACGACAGTGGAAACTTGACTATAAATTCATAGGTAACATACATGACGAAGTACAATCGGAGGTGGCTGCAGACCAAGCAGAGAAGTATGGCTGGCTCGCAGTGGAGTGCCTCAAGGCGGCAGGTTTGGAGTACAGTCTCCGATGTCCCCTTGACGGAGAGTTCAAGGTCGGAACAACGTGGGCAGAAACTCACTGAGGGAAACGTATGAAAAGCGTGTACACATTAGTCTCTGACATCTACAAACTGATGGAGACAAAAGAAGCAGCAGAAGGCGTGGACATGGAAGCCAACATTGAGTTGTTCGGTGAAAACGTCAAGGAACTCATGCGTAACGAGTTTGGTGGACGTAAGCGTGACGGACGTAAGCTACGCATGTCCAACATTGGGCGCGAGGACAGGTATCTTTGGAATGTCTACAATGACGTGGAGAAGTCTGACGACATACAGGGTCATACCTATGTCAAGTTCCTCTACGGTCACCTCATTGAAGAAATGCTATTGTTCCTAACTAGAGCCGCAGGTCATGAGGTAACGGATGAACAGAAAAAGTGTGAGGTTAATGGTATTACAGGCTCGATGGACTGTAAAATCAACGGTATTGTTACTGACGTTAAATCTGTTTCGACTTATGGGTTTAGGAAATTCAAAGACGGCACACTGGCTTATGACGACCCATTTGGCTACGTGGCTCAAATTAAAGGATACGCATATTCAGAGGGTGCTACTAAATTTGGATGGTTAGCCATGG
>Ga0208791_1000479_pt1 | contig 17720 bp, 21 predicted proteins | sample 11_taG_FD_184084 | JGI IMG/M metagenome (GOLD analysis project Ga0208791, IMG submission 184084) | Marine viral communities from the Subarctic Pacific Ocean - 11_ETSP_OMZ_AT15265 metaG (SPAdes) (version 2) | ecosystem: Environmental > Aquatic > Marine > Oceanic | place: Pacific Ocean | collected...
ACGTCCTCTTTGTCATTTGGGTATGGGATGTATTTGCGGTCTAACAGCTTGCGCGAGTTGCGCAGCTTGCCATCCTTGTTAAGGTCGTCAATAAGTCGTCTCACGTCAAGCGACGCCGTCTCAATGGTTTTCTTACGCTCTGCGTGCTCTTGCTCACGCATTGTCACGGTGTTGTCCATCTCGTATTGCCTCATGCACTCCAGCAGGACGTTTGTTGTAAAGTTGCCATACAGCTGATAGCGTCCCTGGCGTATGTGTTTAAACACCAGCAGCACTTCCTCCAGCTTCATGCTGGGAAACAACTCACAGATGTCGTCGACCGCATCCTGCAGATCTGTCTGTGTTTGAAACGTCCTTGTAGCATTCACGTGACGCGTCAGGCGCTCCAGCTCAGCAAGCAACAGCACCTTTACTTGCGGCCTACGCTCGCGCAGTGCTTTGCACAATGTAATGCCTTGGCTATATGCCGTAGACGGCACAACGCCTTGCATCGTCTCGCGTGTGTTATTGAGCAGACCATTTAAGCGCTGCGTCTCTGTCGAGCTGAGCACGCTGGGCGTTGCGCTCTTGACGGATTGGATAGAAGTCTTTCCAGGCATTTGTAATTGATTGATCTATGATTTGACGTGCTCGCTCCATGTCGCCAAGCGACAAGCGTTCGAGCTTGTTTAGGGCGCGCTGTTGTGCGTAGGGTGTGTATCGGCCTTTGGTGTAAGCCTTGCGTTCGTCACACCATGTCTTCCATAGTGCTTCAAACTCTTTTCCCTCAAATGGCATCAACAGTGTGTTTTCATTGTTCTTTATACTATTCTTTTCTTTATTCTTTATACCTCGCCACTGTGGCGACCCTTCCTCGCCATCATGTCTAGGACTACTCGCCACTGTGTCTAGGACACCTCGCCATGGTGTCGACTTGGCTACCCTTCGCACACCGCTTTTTTCGATGGTGATGGCGCCTAGGTTTTCCAGCTTCGCAAAGGCACGAGTAACAGACCGCTGACTGATGCCTAGCTCTTCAGCGGCCTGCTCGTTCGTTTTGTAGTACCCGCTCTTTGCATTGGTAAAGCTGTCTATCTCTGCCCAGAGGCATCGCTCTGCTGCGGTTAGATCCAGCTGCTCCCAAATGTGTGCAGGTATCCAGATGCCTTTGAACTGGCGGTCACTCACGCAAATGGGTCTTCGCCGTTCAACAATGCTTCCAAGTTCACGCCTGGGTTCTGCATGGCTGCCTCGACCTGTTCAGACATGTTTGCTGGGTGAGGGATCAAACGGTATTGCGTCTCCAGTCCTTCGCCTGTGCGCGAAATCTTAAGGTCGTAGCGGTTAGGGTGTCCGTAGTCGGCATCGCGTGTGATGTCATCTAGGCTGTTGATGACGCTCGACTGCGTGATCTCCCACAGCTGTACGCTCTCAGTTGCGTAGTTCCACACAGCGCAGGCCAGGAACTTGCGTGGCCGTGAACCTTCCTGGTATACTGCCTCGGGCTTGCTCATGCCGTACGACCAGCGCATGGGTCTATTGTCCTCGGTCCATTGCACAAAGCCGTGCAGTGGCTTGTCGCTTAGGATGCGCACCTTGTTGGCGGTGCCCTTCACGGGCTTAAAGTAGCTGCCTGCGTTGTTGCCGCTGGCCAAAAAATCAGTGTCAATAAAGCTCATTTCTCAGGTTTTTTTGTTTGTGTGCTTTTTTCAATAATAGTCTTACTAGTTGCGCCTGGCTAATGCCAAGCTGTTGCGCCGTCTCCAGTGACGCTGCGTGCGTCTCTTCGTCGATTCTGACGTGCAATCGTATTGGATATTTTATCATGTACTCTATCATGTGTTTATGAGCTTGTCGATGGCCACATATCCCATGCTCTCGATGGCCTCGATTCTGTGTTTCCATGCTTTGGTTGACTTAAACCACCAGCGCGTCAGGTGCTCGTTGTTGTCGTGACTAAAGTCTTGGAACAGCTGCCAACCAAGGCCGCGCATGTGCTGTCGGTCAAACTGGCGTCCATTGTCTGGCAATGCGTAAAACGTGCCTTGGCCATTGTCTGTGCCTGACTTCCACACGCGTCTATCGTCTGGGTGGTGGCGGTCGTCGATGTGCTTCATGACTTCGCGTTTTGCCAGCGGTACTTACGCGCTGTGTTACGTCCTGTGATGTGCCGCATCCACTCGTTGTAGTTCTTGCAAGGGTTCGCGGGCGTGACTGTGTGACTTACGCCACTAGGTTTGAGTTTTTCCATACCACAATTGTACGCCACAATGGCACACAAACGGCACCCACAACATGGATACTTTATCAACATACGGACGTGGAAAGGGCCAAGCAACGTTTTGCCTGGCCCGCCCTGTGATGAAAAAACTAAATATGAAACTACCCTTGTTGCTCGAACATGGATGCAATCAAAGGTAACACCGCAATGCCGCACATACAAACCGCTGGCCAACTCATCCCGTGCGTTGTGATGTCCACGCATGCCGTCGTCGCGATCAGGCCGCCAACAGTCCTCTTGGCGCTCCAGCGCTTTAGGTCGCCTTTCGTTTTAAACGCCTCGGTAAGGTCGACGCTGCCAAGCAGCTTAGTAATATGTCCAAGCAACGGCTTCGAATTTCTCCCAGTCATTGTCTACATGTATAAAATCTTCGCCAATGCCGATGCGGTCAAATCCCGCCGTCAGCAACCCAGTAATAATCAGAAAGCGGTCGCGTGACGTGCTGCATGCAATGTCAGCTGCACATCCGTGCAAGTGCGCGCTGTCGCTTTTGCCACCTACGTGATCGTTCCAGTCTTCTGTTCTATAGCCCGACGTAATGACGTACGGAATACCGCTTACCTCACGCGCCTTGTCCAACATTTGCAGGAAATCGTCCTCCATGTTGTGACCGCTGCCTGGGCTGTCTGGGCTGTCAAACTCGCTGTAGTTAAAATACTTCATGTGTCCTGGCGTTCTTTGCGTGCCTTAAGTGCTCGCTCCACGTTCCACCACACAAGCGTAAGGCCTGCAATGATTGCTATTGCGTCGTTAATGTAACCAACCATGACCGTGCCAACGTAAGTCACGTTCAATGCGTTCTGTAAATGTGTGCGCAGCTCTTGCATCATGGTTCGTTTAATGTAAACCAGCCGTCCGTGGCCATGTATTGTTCGTCGCGCACGGTTACGCTGTCAGGCAAAATCAAACCAAACGCAATGGCATTGACCTGGTGAATAGTCGACGACAACGTGAAACGTTCCTCTGAAGTTAGCTCAGGAAACATGGCCACAAGCCGTTCAAGTGTGCAGTTAGGGTGAATGGGCAACACCAGTTGCGTGTCAACAAAAAGCGCTGCGCGCGTTGCGTCGTCGGGATGCGTGATCACGGCAAACATGGTCGCGTCTGCCTCGTCCTCGCTTTGCAAGTACACTGGGCGCGTCAGGTTGTACAGCTCGCGCGTAATAATCTCAGCGCGTTCTAAGCTGTTTAGTTGGCCTTCGGCTTCAATAAGTATATACTCCATTAGAACACGCTGTAATATAGATTGATGTCGTCGCTGATGTCCTCGGCGTTTAACGCTGTCGAGTTAGACCAGTGGATGTATTCCTGCAAATATCCGCGCATGAGCTGCGTGGCACTTGTTGATAGCGCACCGAGGCGCATCACATTGCTCACGTTGGTTGGATCAACGCCATTGATGTTTGCCGTGTTTGTTTGCGTGGTTAAAAGGCCATTGTAATACGCTTCGCATGTGCCTGGGCTAAACTCAGCACTTGTCAGGTATTGCTTGTTTGCTGCTACTGTTTCGGTTTGGTCAACAATTGCCAAATTTCCGTTTGTGTAGTAATACGCAAAGCGTATTGCATTAACCTGTTCTTGCATTTGAAAAACAAAGTTCCTATTGATAGCGCTTGCGCCCCATTGGCTAGCAAAAGTTTGCCGCGCTGTAACGTTGTCAAACTGCATAACAACCGCTGTATTGACCTCGCCATTTGGATTTAACGCCACGGCTAAGGTGTCCAAATAATCATTAGCAAACAATAGAGCAGGTTTGCCATTGACCTCGTGAATGGTTCCAGCGCTGGCAATCTCTGGTTGCAAACTGACAATGCTTTGTGTGGCATTACGACTGTTGCCCGATTGGTCGTAAAAGATTTGCACTGTGCCAACTCCTGATCCAATATGTGTCTCAAGCGTCGACGTGTCCAGCTCGCCGTTGCTTAAAAATCCAATGTCTAGCAACGTGCCGCTGCTGTTCCTTACTTGTATAGCATTGCCTGTGTAGGCGCTGTCTAGTTTGCGTAAGCTGTACGCCGCCTGTGCGTTGCTGTAATCGTCAAGCAAACCAGTAAATGCTTCCTCCTTATAGCTAATGATGAACGACTTTTTTGGGTTGCCTTGCTCGGCCACATGGTCGTTAATAAGGTCGATGGCTTGACGCAACGTTGCGTTTTTACCTGGGCGATATGACGCCTGTATCTGTTGCCACGAGGCCGTGTTGTCGGCTCGACCATCATTGGACATGTAAATGGTCCGAATAATATCGTTACCTGTTGCAGGCTGGTTGCCTTGGAAATCAAAATACACACCTTTGCTTGGTCCAATGTGTGTAATGTAGCCCTCGACTTTTTCGCCTGCGCCTAAAATGCTAGACCAACTGAAGTCTGTAGCTAATTCTGTTGCATCGCCGTTAAAATCAAAGCCAGACGTAAAGCCCACGCCGAACGTGCCGCCTTCGCCTAGCCCTGGCCCTGGATCAGGTAACGGGCTTTTGCCAAAACCTTTTGTTGTTGTGGTTGTCTGTGCTTGCCCGTCGGTGCCGACTTTGTGCAATGTTACCTCTACTTCAGCTGGCGTGCTGGCAAGGCGATAATTTATGCACTGATATATGTCGGTGGTATCGTCGTCAACAAACATATAAAAAGGTGGTGGCGCTACGCCGTTGCCACGCATCACAATGTTGCCACGCTCTACAGCTCGTGGCTTGTAGTGTGCGGCAAGCACTTCGCGTACGCCTACCTGGTTGCACTCGGCGTCGTAGTCGTATCGCTGTGTGCTCCAATTAATACTGGTCTGAAAAACGCCAACGCTGGTTTCAACCATAATGCCGCCAACGTTTTGATGCAACTCGCCAATGTAGGTTTTGCCTAGGTCGATGCTGCCACGTCCAAAGGTGCTGTTAGCTACAACGTCGTAACTAGGTGCTGGCTCGACTGTGTCATTGCCATAAGTAAAGTACAGCGCGTACGTCTGTGTGTCGATTGTGTCCTGCAACGTTTGGCTGTAATCGCCATCACGATCGTAGCAGAGAATGGATGCTGTAACCTGTACAGCTGTCAAATCTGTTGGCACTGATGGCAACTGAAGGTTAAAAAACATCTGTTGCGCGTTGTCCTCGTTTGCGTCGAAAATGCAGTTTTGATAGTCTGTGTCGTGCCAATAGTAGTAACCTGAGCTGTTGCTGTACTCACCCTCAGTAATGTTCAGCGGTGTAAATACCATGCTATTCCCGTCCACGGAAATGCTAGGCGACGACCAACTAAACAAACCTTGCGGCTGTGCGCTGATTGTGTTCTGATAGTATTGATAGTTGCCAGCCGACGTGCCAAATCGAATGCTTAACTGCAGCACGTAACGACCTAAACGATCATCATTAAGCAAGCCAACAGTTGGATTGAGCGCTGAACGTTCAACAAGAATGTTGCCGTACAAAATGTAACCGCTGTCGCCCGTGGTAAAGTTAATTGTGTTGCCACTAATTGCACTTCCGCCTGTGATTTGCGTCTGACCAAGGACAATCGAACCGTTGTTTGTGTCCCTGTTTATAGTGACCTCATTGATTGCTGGCGTGAACGTGTGGGTCCACTCATTGCCCTTCTGCTTTTCGTTGTTAAGTGTGTCAACTTGGTAATTAAAACTGTCAACCAATGTGATGCCAGTCCCGTACACGCCTGACCAGTTAAGTACATTGCCTCTGAGTTCACCCTCATTGTTGTAACAAGGCATAAGCCACCAGCCTTGTTCGTGATAATACATGCGCAGCAGCAACGTTTTGCAAATGCTGTCTAGCAAATCGTAGCAATTGATATACTCGATTTCGTCGTCGTCGTTTGTGTAGCTGAAAAATTGCGGGCTTAGCTTCATGCGCCGAGTTAGGGCCGCGCTCGTAGCTGGCGGCTCAGATGTCACGCTCCAGATATCTTCGCTGTACATGTCATCGCACACAGCCAAGCGACGTTCCGCACCGCTAAAGTTGCTGTTGGCATAATTGTAGCTAACCCACTTTTCTTGGATGTTGGTCAGTACGTCATCAAAAATCTTTTGGTCTGTATCATACTCAACGCCAGCATTGTTGTAGTCAACAGTCTTCAGCAAACTAATGCCGTCGCTAGCGACAATGCGACATGCACGCGCCGCGCTTGTTTCTTGCAGCTGTACCTCGTCAATCAGAATAGGACCAAACCATGACCTGTCGCCGTTCCTGTAAACCTGCATAAACCAAGTGCCATCTTCAGCAGATACCATGGCCTCAATCATGTTGTCCAACTCAGTGGCGACATCGGGCGGCCATATGGTTTCAACCTCACAACGCGAGTGCACAATGCCAGGAACCAAAATGTCGTCCTCTGGACTTTCGTAGATCAGCTGCACACCAGCAGGCCCAACCTCAAACTTGTGGTTGTTGCTCTGGCCTACGTCATTGCGCAGTATCTCAATCTGCCAGTTGTCGTCGTTGAGTGAATAGATAGTGTCACTCGTTGCGTATCTCACGTAAGCCATCAGCTGTAGCGGTTGCGTTTAAATCCAGATCGGGTGTTGCTTAGGAAGATGTCGTTGCCGCTAATGCGACCAAACACCTCGACTTGGCTGCCACCCATCATGTCCTTCAATTTACTCAATGGCGAAATAACCTCTGGGTCGATCGCGGCGTTTCTGTTGTCACCGACGATGGCCATGGTCGGACCGCTGGCCAGTCCACCCTCAGCCAGTGCTGGGATAGGTATCTTATTAATAAGCGCCATACCTGCGCCTATCATACCAGCCATAACAAATGGATATGCTGGCCCTGTGCCTGCTGCTGCCTCAGCTGAGTTTGCAATGACGCGAGTCTTAGCCTCTGCTAGGTAGGCAATGATCACACCCTTAATTGCTTCGACCGCAAAACCTGCAAAGCTTTGCGCGCTTGACGCTGCGTTAGTAAATGCATTGACCATAGCGACGCCCATTTGATTAACCTGTGTTGTGAGCTGTACGCTCTGAACTTCCGTATTAGTCAACATACGAAATAGGTCGTCCATGCTTTTTGTGCTTTCCTTGGTCTTAACGTCAATGTTGCTCAACATGTTAAGCAGATAACCTAGCTTTTCGTTGGTCTTAAACGTCTGGCCTTCCATTTTTGATAGGCCCTCTAGGAATGCAGGTATTTTTGCTTCGCCTGTTTCCACAAGTTTGTCACCTGTTTCATTCAATGACGCAATAAGCAGCTTACCAGCGTCGGCACTGCGCTGATATTCGTCTCGGTATGCCTTAAGGTCTTTGATTTTGTTTGCGTAGACTGCGCGCAAACCAGCACCGCCTTCTTGAATCTTGCGCTCAACAGCTGCTAACTCTTCATTTGCCTCGGCCACTTTGCTTAAGCTGTCTTCAATTGCTGCGTTTATAGCAATCTCATCGGCTCCCTTTGTCACACCTGATTGGCGTCGTAGTTCTGCCTGTGACAACTCGTCCAAAGCCTTTGTCACCTCGTCAACCTGATCTGCACTTTGTTTAGCTTCGCCACGTATGCGCACAAACAACCCAATTAATGTGCCTGCAACAGCAGCGACGCCCAGGATTGCTGGTGTCGTAAGCAACATACTAGCCTTTAATGCGTTTATACCTGCAACGATTTTAGGCATAACCGTCAGCAATGGACCAATAGCTGCAGCAATACCTGCAATGGCGCCAGTCATTTTCAGCGTCGTTGGTGTGAGCTTTGCAAAGCCCTGCATCAAACTAGTAAACTTTTCTAGGGCTGCGTTAACTGCTGGCAATGCTTGTTCGCCAACGTTTGCTAGTGCAAGTTTGGCATTGTCTAGTGCTGTGCTGAAACGACCAGCTGCTGTCTTGCTTAATCGTTCCATTGCGCCATTGGCAAAACCGCCGTCCTCGGCAAATGACTGCAACGTCTTGTTAAATTGCTCGACACTCACAGCGCCAGCGCCAAGCTCTGAAGGAAGCAAACCTGTGGCCTCGCTAAGCGCAGTAAAGATTGGGATGCCACGCTCAGCAAGTTGGTTGAGGTTTTCAAGTTCAACTTTACCCTTTGCCTGAACTTTGGCAAAGATGGCCGCAATCTCGTCAATGCTTGTGCCGCTTGTAGCTGCGATGTCGCCAAGAAACTGCAGCCTGTCGCTTACCTCATCGACAGCTGTGCCTGATGCAATCAGTTGCCGCGCAGCCTTACCTACTTGCTCTAGTTGGAACGGCGTTTCTGCTGTAAACTTGTTCAGTTGAGCAACCATATTTTTAGCTTGCTCCGCGCCGCCTGTCAAGCTAATAAACGACGTCTCTAACGTCTCTAGGTCTGCCGCGCTTTTGACCGCTGCAGCGCCCATGGCTGCCAACGGCACTGTCAAGCTCCGCGTCAAGTTTTGACCCAGTTGCGTAATGTTACCTGTCATGCTGCGGAACTCCCGCTGCACTTTGCCAAGCTGCTTGTTTAGATCCCGCGTGTCCGCGCCAATCTTAACTACTAAGTCACCCAGTGATGCCATTGTTTTTTGTTGCTAGTGCTTTTAGTGTAGCCCAGCCCTTGCTTGGGTTGGCCTTTTTCTTTTGCTCCCATGGGAAAGTAGCAAGGTCTTTTGGCTTGACGCTTGCACCTTTCTTTGTGTGGACATTAAGCAGCAACGCCGTCTGCCACCGCGTACGTTCCCAGTCAGCGCGTTGCGCTTGTTCTAGGAATTTGTAGCGACCGCGTACGGCGTTGCCAAACTCTCTGAAGGTGAGATTGTAGAGACAATCAGGCGTTAGGCCCAAAAGCCCAATGCCCAATTGCTCTACTTCGTCCCATTCAAGTGGTGCGTCGTCGTCTTCAGCTCGGTTTTTTTTTCGCCGTCTGGTGACATTGACTGTTCAATCACCTTCATAACAGCAGGCAAGTCGCCTACTTCAATCAGTCCCAGAAAATCGTCCACCGACATTTCAAACGTCATGTTCTGCTTACGGCAACCTTCAGCAACAAAGTAGTACAGCAGCTCAGGCATAGCCGTCACGTCTTCGCTGTCTAGCTTGCTGACCTTGTGTCCAGTTGCGTTTTCAAATTCACGCCAGGCACGCATGCTTGCGCGCACTGGAAACGTTTGTTTGTCGAGTGTGATTGTCATTAAGCGATTGTCTCGTAAGTAATAGCGCTCACGCACTCCATTGTGCAGGTAAACGCGGCGTTGTCCTCAGTACCTGCTGACAGTTCCAAGTTAGTGACGTAAGCGTCAAACGACAAGCGGTGGTCGCCAGTGTTTTCTGCTGCGCCGTCGAAGTCGTACGACGTCACCTTTACTGCTTGCTTAGTGCCTGCGTTGTAAGCTGTCATCAACTCATCAAAGCCCTGGGTTGCATCGTCTGCATAAAAGGCGCTGAAGTTAATTGACAACGACTTGAGGCCAGGCAAAATGGCGCGATAGCCAGCGTTGTTTTTGGTGGTGGTGTCGCGCGTGTCCGTCTGGATAGAAGCGCTGAGGTCGGTTACATTGTCGACGACAACGTACGTGGGTGTGGCTCCAGCGTCACCGAACATGACGGTGATCTGGCTGCCATTCATAATACCTGTGGTCTGTGCCATTGTTATTCGTTGTTAGATGGTTTTTTGCGGTCTGCAATAATTGTGTTAATCAAAAGGTCGAGGTAGCCAAATACCTGATTGTCCTTTTCCGTAGGTGTAAGGTTTACGACAACCTTAACCAATGCCAATACGGCCAGCGTCAGCTCGGCCCAATTTTCTAAAATGAAACTCATTTCTTTATTCTCATTGTGTAGTCTTGGATGGCAACGTATGTGTTGCGGTCCTGGTTGACTTCAGTTACTTCGTTCGTGTACATCATGCTTTGAACGTCAATCTCCTTGCCTATGTTCGTGTTGATGTAATCGGCGCGGTCAAATACTTTGCGCACAGTGTCGGCCAACGTCATGCAGCTGCTGTATGTTCTATCGACACTAAACACTTCAATCTGCGCTTCGTCTACAACGGTTTCGCCCTTCGTTTCAACTGGCGAGTTGCCCACAACGCTGTACACGATGTAAGGCATCTGCGCACCTTCGGGCGCGCTCTCTGGATAGATGCGCGTACCGACAAGGTTTGTGATTGACGCCTTGTTGCTCAAAATAGCGTATATGGCAATCCCTGCTTTCATCGCATAAACCTTTGAAATTCTTTCTGCAGCAAGCGGTTGCGCAAGTTGACCATGCGCTGACGCGTTGCTTTCTGTGTGCGTGTAAATACGCCTTTGTTACGTCCGTCACCAAACCCTGCGCCCTGATCTACGATAGCAGAAAACCAACCGTCTTGTCGGTTTGTCTTAGTGCTGCGTCCACGTCGCCCACCTTTCGACTTTGGTCCCGCGTATGTAATAACCTTGTTGCGACGTTGGAACACCTTGATGCTGCGTCGCAAGGTGCCACGCTTAATAACTTGCTTTAGTTGCCCTGCCTTGCTCTTGCGTCCAGGGCCGCCGCCCGTGCGCTCATAAACTTTGATGTCTGTCTCTGAGTCTTGGATATTGGCCAAAAGCGCCGTAGTGTAAACCTTACCCACGCGTTCGTTGATCGCCTTAAGGCGTGCGGCGTCCTTAACGCTCCAACGCGCTGCGCGCTGTATGCGCTTCTCCAGTTCCTTTTGGCCTTTGATGTCAAGCTTAATCATCACTCACTCTTTACGCGTTCAGTGATAAAATGAAGCTCGTTGTTGCGGCCTACCTCTTGCACGGCAACAATGTTGTACATGTCCGTTTTGTATCGGATGCTGTACTTAGGCGTAACGGCACGCGTTGTCGTGCTGCTGCGCACGCGCCATGTCACGCGGTTAATGGTGCTTTCCTGTTCCTGGATTACGGCGCCGCTGGCGCTCTTGTTGTCAAGGGCCGCCCACACAGTCGCGTAATCAGTTGTGTCGCCTGTCAACTCGCCGTATTCATTGCGGTCGGTTGCAGGCGCTACAAACGTAATGCGTCTATCTAGGTAGCCAATGTTCATTGCCGCATGTCAAGAATGCGCTGTGAGCTAAGCAAAGCTTCGACAGCAAATGGGATAGATGTAGCAATCGTGCCCGTCACCACAGTGCGGCGGTTTTCATACCAGTGCCCAGTAAGCAAGCGTACAGCATGCTTTACAGCGTCGTTTGGTGCTGCACCTACAGCAGCAACCACGCGCACAGGTTGGCTGTTGTAGTCCTCCACGTCTGGCACGTCGTGGAAGTATATGCGTACTGGGTTTTGACTAGGACGATCATAGTAATACTTAGACGCGTCTAGCGTCTGTTCAAAGCCCGTAGTGTCGTCGTACACAACACTAGTAATTGACGTCACAGGTCCGTATGCAAGTGAGGCGCTGCGAAAGCTGCTAAGGTAAAAAGTAGCAGAAAGGCCTGTAGCAAACTTGCGGTTGCAGTAATCTTCACACCACGCGATAGCAGCATTAGCCAGGGCCTCAATCACGTCGTCTTCGTCGTCGTGGTCGACGCGCAAGAACAACTTAATATCTGCCAACGTCATAAAGTCTGACAGTCTAGAATATGCTGGGCGTGCTACATACATGGCGTTACAAAAAAAAGGAAGCCCAGCCCTATTGCCAGGCTTCCCGTTAGTTTAGTTGTTATTAGCTGAAGTTGGTCAGTTTAGCAAGTGCGCCTGCCTGACGAACGTCTGTGTCGTAGAACTTGTTGACGTGCAAAGCAATTTGCGCTGTTCCTGCGTTGCTGTATGGATCAACCAACAAGTCGATACCTCCAAAGAACGCGAGCAACATACCAGCAGCAAAGTCACCAAACAACAAGCTACCTGCTCCAGCGCCTACTGAGTCAGCAACGTTTGGTGAGAAGTAGGTGGTGAACCCATCAACGTTGTTGCCTTCAACAACGGCGCGAATGTTGGCAACTGCTGCTTCGCCTTTAAGAATGCTCATAGCAGAGGGTGATCCAACGAATACGCAACGCGACAAATCGCCGCCCGCTGCCAACACATCTTTTTCTGCATCAGTCAAGTTCGCGTAACCCAATGCACCAGCGACATCTTCACCGCCTGCAGCATTAACAAGGGCTGTGGCGAAAACGGCTTTGTCAATTGTCTCATTGATACCCGCTGACAACTCGCGCGAAATCAAAGCGTCCACAGCTGGGCCACCTTGCAACATCAACTGCTTTGACCACAAAGTCTTTGCAGCAACGCGTGTTGGTGTCAAGGTTACGTCATCCATCTCCAAACCTGAATCAGCGTCTGGCGATACTTCTGTTTCCACAGTACCTGCAGCTTTTGCGCTTACGCGTGGGAACTGCAAGTTTGCGGTTGCGTTGTTAATGGTTGTCACACCGATGCGCTCAGCCAGAGTTGGCGCGCGCAAGGCGTCAATAGCACCAGGAACAGCAGTAGCAACGAAGCCTGAGCCGTCGCCTGATCCAGCTTGGAAATCGTCAGCACCACCAGCGCGGTACAAAGCATTGCCTGGAATACCAATCTGACCTGACATGTTCAAGCCGCGCGCTTGCATTTCGCGGTTGGCCTCCTGTGCCCACTCAGCTTCTGCACCTTCCAACGCCTTGCCGATTGCAACGGCATTGACGGCACGGCTCAAGCTGAAAGACTTGTTGACGCGGTTTACTTCTTTGGCTTCGCTCACTGACGTGCCGCCCATCTGTGCTTGACGCGCGATCATGTCCTCGTGTGCTTGACGGCGTGTAATCTTGCCGTCGAGGCGCTCTACCTCGCGCTTGCACATGTCGGCTTCTTCTTGTTCGTTGTTAGTCCAGTCGCGGTTTTCTGTTTCTGCGACGTTAACCAACTCTTCGTAGCGGTCCGCGTGCTTGCCGCGCACTGCCTTCATCTCATTGAGATTCATAGTTGTGTGTGTTTGAGTTTCAATAACTGTTGTATCTGTGTCAGCCTCAGCAACTGCGTTGGCTTCTTCTGTTTCAAGCTGTTGGTCACGCGCTTGCACCGTGGCGGCTGCGTATGCTGGATAAGTCACTGGTGACACGTCCAACAACTGCCGCACCTTGTCCACGCTTCGCACGGTGCGCTCTTCGTTCCAGCTCTGCTTGTCGATTGTAAAGGCAAACGAAGATTGTGAAATGTCACCGCGTTTCACGCTTTCATAAAAGTCCTTGGCGTACTGCTGATCGCCGAGCTTTACTCTGTACTTCAGGCCGCGTTCGTCTACGCTCAACTCAAGCGTGCCGTTAGTGGTGCGGCCCAAAATCAAATTCGGGTCATGGTTGATAAGTGCGCGTACGTCGTTGTCGAGCACCTCGTCAAATGCGCCAGGCTTAATGACCTCGCGAAAGTGTCCGAGATCAGTCTCGCTGTTGTACACTGCAGCGTAACCCTCAAGCGTCATGTCGTCGCCTTCAGACTCGCGCACCTCAATAGTGCCCATCGTCCGCTTTTCGGCGTCCTTATGCTGTTGGTTGTCCTCCATCGGTTGATACTTTGTCGCTGTACTCGCCAAGGCGGTCCAACGCGATTTGATTGATTTGTACTGTGTGCGTATCGCCTCCCTCTACTGGGTTCATGTTTTCCTTACGGCGCACCTCGTTGATTGACACAACGCCCGATTGCAGCATCTGCTGATAGTAGTTGGTCCGCGCAGCCAAGTCACCACGGTACAAGTCATCCATGCTAAACTTGCTGTACACGTCTGGGCGCTCAAAGCTTTGAATCAACTTGCGGTCAATCTCTTGTTCGATGCGCTTGGCCCACGGGCTAATAGTGTGACGGGCAAACTGCAGGTTTTGCTGCTCTACGTTGTTAAACGTCGTCTGTGTCTCAAGCTGCACCAGTGACGGCGGCACGCTGTAAATGCGACAAATCTCTTCGGCTTGAAACTTGCGCGTCTCAATAAATTGCGCCTCGTCTGGTGTAATTGTAATGCGCTGATATTTAAAGCCAAAAGGCAACAGCTTTGTACCTGCGTTCATTGCGCTCTGGTTCCAGCTGTTTTGAATGACGTCCATCTGCTCTTTGCGCAGTGGCTGATCGCTAGCCAACACGCCTGTCATCTGTCCCTTTTGGCCAAAGTATTCGCTGCCAAAATCCTGCGCTGCTTTGGCCAGTCCCATGTTTTCGCGATGCAAGCGAATCGGACTCATGCGGTTCATGTTAGAAATCTCCAGCATGTTGTCCTGCGTCACGGCGCCATAGTCACGGATAACAAACACGCGCTCGCCGTCTACCTGTTTCACATCGACGTCATAGTAACTGACGGGCACCAGGCGTTCAGCGTAACCACGTGCGTTGCGTTCGATGACAGCGTAACCGCATCCGTACATCAACGCTGACGCCATGACGTTTTCCCAAAAGTCGTAAGCGTTTTGATATTCGTTTGGCTCGCTAGTAATCAGGTTGTACGCTGGGTGCTGGTTTGCAATCTCCACGTTGCGGCCATCGCGAACGTAAAGCTCCAGCCCTAGACTGCTAATTGTGCTTGCAATTTTGTAAATGCAAGCGTAGACTGTGCTAATCGCCAGTGCGCTTTGCTCCGTGACATTGACGCCGCTGCGCACAATTGGGTTGATGCCCAGCTCTGCCTCAAGCGTCTGCGAATTGTACTTACCGATTCGGTACCTGAAAAGTGCGCTAAGGCGTTCTGTAAGTGTGGCCATACAGTCGTTGTGAAGCTATAATATAACACACAACGCGCAATTATCAAAGGTCTACGATGTCAAAGAAGAAATCTTCTTGTGTAAGTGTGTGGCAGTATTCATTCATGGCAATGATGGACGCGATCACGCCATCAACCTTTTTGTTCTCTTGCCGTTCCTTAGTGACGCGTTTGTTTTCGTTGACGTCTGTGTACACCACGGCACAACCCATCTGCCAACGCATACACCTGTTGCCGCCGTGGATAATCTGGCCCTTCATTGCAGCCATTTCAAATTCCTTGGTCGGCCCGTTCATAGTTGTGATGTTTTGAGCCATTGGCGCCATCGTCACGCCGTCCGCCTCCAGCTCGCTAACAATGTAGGTGCTGAACCTTGGGTCGTAGCCGATGCTGCGCACGTCGTACTTGGCGCACTGATCTGTGATGTAGTCCTTGACAATTCTGTAATCCGTCACGTTGCCTGGCGTTATGCTAATGTCGCCTTCCTGCTCAAACGCCACGTAGTCGATGCCCGCGCTTAGCTTTTTCGTGTACGCTTTTTCAGAGTTGACAAATTGATGCACAAGCAAATAAAAACAATCGTTGCTATCGTCACGGAACAACAGTGCAAATGCTGTGAGGTCCTGAGTGCTCGCAAGGTCAAGGCCGCCATAGCAAGGCAGTGTGTGTAAGCGATCATGTGGTATCGGTTTATTGCCCTTCATCCAGATGTCGTCAGGAATCCACGCGGTTTCTGCTGACGTCCAAATGTTGAGGTGCAAGCGCAGAAAGCTGTTAACCATTGACGGATTCGCCTTGGCATTCTGTACGGCTTGGTCAAAGTATGACTTGTGGCAAATTGTGCCGTAACCAGGGTTGGCCTTGCGCCACGTCGCTTCGTCCGTCCAGTCGTCGTCGGCATCGGCTGCGTACAGCACAGGCAAAAACGTGTCGTCCTCGACAATGCCGTCCTGTACTTGCTTGGCGTATTCGTGCAACTCGTAACAAATGCTTGCGCGGTCGTGGCCCGCTGTAGTCAGTGCCATGATTAGCGGCTGGCGTCGTGCGCCTGTCGATGTAGTTAGCACGTCCCACAAATCGCGGTTGGGTTGTGTGTGCAGTTCGTCAAATATGACAGCGTGACAATTGAGACCGTGCTTCGTGTACGCCTCAGCGCTAATGCTCTTATACCAACTGCTTTTGTAGTGCACAACGTTGCGCAGCACCTTGGCGCGGCTTCGCAGGTGCGCGTTGTTGTTTATCATTTCCTGTGCAATGTTGAAGACGATGTTGGCCTGACCGCGGTCGCCAGCAGCACTAATGACCTCGGCGCCTCGCTCGCCATCGGCAAACAACATGTACAATGCAATGGCCGCGCTCAAGTTTGACTTGCCATTCTTGCGCGGAATCTCAACGTAGCAAGTGCGGTACCTGCGCGTGCCGTCCTCTTTCTTCCATCCAAACAGCGGGCGTATGATGTCGTCCTTTTGCCAGTCCTCCAGCAAGAACGCCTTGCCGCCAAGCTCACCTTTGACGTGCGTGCAAAAGCGCTCGATAAACTCAACCGCGCGATCAGCGGCTGCGTCGTCAAAGTGATATTTCGTATTGCTCAATTGCTTTGAAAATTTGCAATGCTACTTGTGGCACAATAGCGTTGCCGTATGCTTTTATACTTTCTCGTCTCCACTTTGAAAAGGTAAGGCCGTCCAATTCTTTGGAAAGCCCATCATCTCCTCCACAAATAGCGGAGACAGTTGGGAAGTTTTCCCAGTTTGGGACCTGGCTCTTTTGGTTAGGCTGTCTTGATTCTCTTTGCCTGTGATTTTGTCTCCCTCTTGTGCGCATGGTGTCGGAAGCATTCCGAAGGCCGCCATCTGCTTGAGAGGGTTTTGCAACGCATTTCCGTGCTTCTCCTTTGCTTTGTCCCACGCTTCCTGACTCCTCGGTGTGTTGTAGTCGAAAGCCGTCGGTGTCGGAAGCATTCCCGCTACCTGTGTCGCAAGGTTGGGCACGGTCGTGCCGTTGTCGTACTTCTCCATCCGCGCTTTGAATTTGTCCGTGTCCATCACTTCCTCTCTTGTCGTCGGAGTAAGCAACAAACCAGACTCGATCTCTTCGGTGCGGTGCGCCGACACCTGCAGCTGGAAGAAGGAACGGTTGTACGGAGTACCCTGCAGTTTCCAAGTCAGCGCACACCTCTTCGAAGACCATCCCTCCATTCCAACCAACAAGGCCGCGAACGTTTTCGCCCACGACGTAGCGCGGCGCACATTCTCGAATAACGCGCAGCATTTCCGGCCACAGGTGGCGTTCGTCCTCCTTTCCCTTTCGCTTTCCGGCGAGGGAGTAGGGTTGGCATGGAAAGCCTCCTGTAAGTATATCAACTCGTCCAGCGTAAGCTGTTGCGTCGAGTTCTTTAATGTCTCCATGTTGTATGGCGTTTGGGAAGTGATGTTTTAGGACTTGTCGCGGGAACTCTTCCCACTCGCAGTTGAAGACGTTGTTCCAGCCCATCCATTCTGCAGCTAGGTCAAATCCGCCAATCCCACTAAACAAAGAGGCGTGGTTCATTAGCTAAAGTATTCGGCATTTTCGTCTGCTGCTGGCTTGCCCTCGCCAATCCAATTTTCAAGGCGTGTAATAATGATTTGCTTGCGGTGGCGTGCCTCTTTAAGTTGTTGCCACTCTGGACGCATGCGGCTATAGGTGTCGCCTGACTTGCCGACTACCTCGTAACACGTGCCGTTGGCATCGCAGTAAGTCTGCAGCTGGTGCTCTTCAATGATTACGCACGCCAAAGTGTACAGCAGCTGGCACTGCCCTGGCGTCAAGTCGGCGCGCTGCTCGTATTGGTTCAGCAGGTCGTTGTACTTCTTTGTTTGTTCTACGGTCATACCCTTTTGGTTTTTAGTGCCTAAAATGTGCGCGGGAT
>Ga0208791_1000481_pt1 | contig 17662 bp, 22 predicted proteins | sample 11_taG_FD_184084 | JGI IMG/M metagenome (GOLD analysis project Ga0208791, IMG submission 184084) | Marine viral communities from the Subarctic Pacific Ocean - 11_ETSP_OMZ_AT15265 metaG (SPAdes) (version 2) | ecosystem: Environmental > Aquatic > Marine > Oceanic | place: Pacific Ocean | collected...
CACAACTAAAGGTATAGCCTCTTTTAATAGTACAGATTTTAATGTTTCATCAGGTGCCGTATCATTAAACGATGAAGCCATACAAGATATTATTGGCGATATGGTGGTTGGTAACCAAGAAACAAATATTTCTGTTTCATATAATGATGCTACAGCTAAACTTAATTTTACTGTACCAGATTCTATAAACTTTGATGATCTTTCAGTAGGAACAAATACGGCTTCTGGTGGTGGTGCTCTGAGTTATAACAACACTAATGGTGTCTTCACCTATACTCCCCCTACGGCGGCTGGGCTAGGTGCGTTAACGGCTCACCCAAACATCACTCCAGCTACTAGTGCAAATAATAGTGGTAACACTTTTATCCAAGATATTACTGTAGACAGCAACGGTCACGTAACTGGTATAACAAGCGCATTAACGGACACTGGTATAGGTAACGTAGGTACCTACGCTTTTTTGGGTAAGCCATCAACTGGTACTATTGTATATGGAACCACTTACTCTGGTTCTAGTCTTGAGTATGCTGGTTTCGTATCTGAAAGCAGTTTCAGTGATAACACGGCAAATGATATAAGTAGTACAAGCCCCCTTGGCACTTGGAGGGCTATGGGTAACGCAGACAGAGTATCATATAGGCTCCCATCAACATTATTCGTGAGGATTTCATAATATGTCTATAGAAATTACTGAAGTACGTAATTCTCATTCTCTTAATGCTGAGAACACACGGTTTGATGTAGAGATTAATCACCCACAGTACGGCTGGATACCATACACCTTAGACCCGTCAGACACAGATATGATCATTGACAATACTGAGTTACGTTCTTTGATTGGGTCAGATTTCACACCTTATGTTGCACCAACGCAAGCAGAAATAGATGCAGAAACAGCGCAATCTGTGCGGAATGAAAGGAATCGTAGGCTAACATCAGAAGTAGACCCTATCGTTACTAACCCATTGCGCTGGGCAGACTTAACTGCAGAAAAACAAAACGAATGGACTCAGTATCGCACTGATTTGTTAAACGTACCACAGCAGGCAGGCTTCCCAAATACTATCACTTGGCCTACTAAACCTGAGTAATGCCAATGACGCAGCTAACACCAGAAGAACTAGAAGACTTGCTAGATCGCGCTGCAAGGCGTGGTGCTAAAGAGGCGTTGGCTGCTTTAGGTTTGCATGATGAGGATGCGCACAAAGATATTATAGAGATGCGTAGTTTATTGGAAGCATATAGAGATACAAAGAAAAGCGTATGGAATACAATAGTACGCATCACAACAATTGCATTGCTATCATTTGTAGCAGCATCAGTATGGATGCAAATAGGGAATAAGTAATTATGGCTAAGAAGTTTGCAGGGTTTACACCAGAACAGCTAGGTAAAATTGATGCATCTCTGCAGGGTAAACAGAGTGATGAGCAGAACGCTATAATTGCTGCTAACCCAGCGCTTGCTGCACGTGTAGGTAAAATGGCTATGGCTGCGCAAAAGCGTATCAACATGGCTTATGGCGGCATGGTACGTAAAGCATTTAATGAGGGTGGTCAAGCCAAGTTAGATGCAGCACAAAAGAAGTTTTCTGATGCTCAAACTAAATTGAATGAGGCTATGGCTGCGTCACAGGCCAACCCTGAAGATGAAGCACTTGCTAAAGCTGTAACAGATGCACAAACTGCTGTTAATGCAGCGCAAGCAGAAGTTAACTCTGCCATGTCTGGTATGGAAGCAACAGATGTCCCAAGCAGTACAGAGGTATTAGCTGACCTAACTACTGATCCAAGTGCATCCGTTACTACGGCAGATGTTGAGAAAACTACAGAAGAACAAAAAGAAGCAGGAGAGATTGACGAAGGTGTTGGGCAGGTAACAGAGAAGCAAGAAGCTGACGTTAAAACTGTAGACACTGTTAAAACCGTTGATGCTCCTGATAAGCTTCAAACAAAGACATATGAACCTTTAGAGGTTACTGCTGATGTAGAGCAGATTATGGATCACCTTGAGAAGGTGACAGGTAAAGTTGGCCCTGAAGCTCTTGTAGAAGCTCAAACGATGGACCCTAAAGAACTAGCACAGCTTGGTCTATCTGCTGCACAACTTGAGAAAGCTCAAACAGTACAGGGTGCGCCAACACGTGAGCTAGAAGAGGGTGAACTTATTGATGGTTCTACCGTTGATATGGATCGCGTCAAGAAAGAGACAAACTTTGAGGCGGCTACTGGTCAACCTTCTAGTAACGCTACAGTACAAGGCCAGCTTGGTCAGTTGATGGAAGACTTTGAGGGTACCAACCCTCCACCTTGGGCTGCTGGTGCTCTACGTAAAGCTGCTGCAATGATGGCATCACGTGGTCTTAGTGCATCCTCTATGGCGGGACAGGCTGCAGTACAGGCCGCTATGGAAGCTGCGATGCCTATCGCTAATGCTGATGCACAAACGTTTGCTCGATTTGAATCACAGAACTTGAGTAATCGCCAACAGGCAGCTATGTTCGCAGCAGAGCAGCGTTCTAAGTTCCTTGGCCTAGAGTTCACACAAGAGTTCCAAACTAAGGTTGCTAACGCTGCTAAGATTAGTGACATTGCTAATATGAACTTTACTGCTGAACAGCAGGTAGCACTGGAAAATGCAAGACTAGCACAGTCTGTAGATTTAGCTAACCTACAAGCTGCTAACGCTAAAGTTCTAGCAGATGCTGCAGCGCTAACTCAGCTAGACATAACTAATCTTACTAATCAGCAACAGGCTCAAGTTAAGAACGCTGAGACTTTCCTGAAGATGGATTTAACCAACTTAGGGTTTGAGCAGCAAGATAAAATATTTAAAGCTCAAGCTACAGTAAATGCTATGATATCAGATCAAGCTGCTACAAATGCTGCCAAACAGTTCAATGCATCAAGTGAGAACCAAACTGCACAGTTTATGGCTAATCTAGAAGCTCAGATTGCAACATTTAATGCTGAGCAATATAATGCTATGAATCAGTTTAACACTGGTCAGATTAACGCTATGGCTCAATTTAACACAGGCTTAGAAGCTGCACGTGAGCAGTTTAATGCAACAAACTCTTTGGTTATTGCACAGTCTAATGCACAATGGGCGCAGAGTTATACACTAGCAGATAATGCAGCACAGAACGCAGCTAACCGTGATGCAGCTATGGCTACCAATAATCTTACTCTTACAGCCTACAATAGCATCCTACAAAATACGAGAGACATGATTAGCTATGCATTTAAGGGCCAAGAAAATGATGCTAACCGATCTTTACAGCTAATTATTGCTGAGATGCAAAGAGATGTAGACCTTGCAACAGCACAGGCATCTGTAGACAGTGCTCGTGGTCAGGGTTGGGGTAATTTCTTAGGTGAGCTTGCGCCTGCATTGGTATCAAGCTCAGGTACATTTAGCTGGTTGAACCCCTTTTCTTGGTAAGGTATTATAAATATGTCAGATATGTTAAAAAGACAAATGCAGGCACTAGAGTCAATGATGTACTCTGGTGATGATACTACAACATCAACTACTGAGGGTTTGATGGGTCAGGGTATGTCAGACAGTGATCCTGAGGATTACGTAACATCATTTGTAAAGTATCTACGCTCAAAGCGAGATTTAGACCCAGCTAAAGCACGTGAAGAAATACCTGCAGTAAAGGCACGTAATACAAGCATTACAGAAGAAGACATTGCTAAGTATGAAGAAGAGATGAACGTCTTTGAGCAAGCTAAGCAATCAGCTATGGAAGCTCGTCTACAGCGTGAGGCTTCAGGTATCACACAATCTCTTACTGAAGAGGATGTATCTGTACGTGCTGCAGTAGGTGACCCTGAGTATGGCAACAAGCTTGACAAAGATCAGTCCATAATGATAGATGTGACTGATACAGATGAAGGGAAGCTATCTAATGAAGAGCCTCTTTACAAAATGTCTGAAGAGATTGACCCCGGTACTATTGATACTGATACCATCGACGCTGATGGAGGTGCAGCCCCCAGTGGGAAAGGGATAATGAGTCCTCGCCTTGATAGTAAGGGAGAGACTCCACCATCTGAATTAGAAACATATAAAGAAGAGTTCTCTGAGATATATCTTAAGGAACATGAAGGGCTAAAGTCTCATAAATCTTTAGAGGGCGGTAAAGACACGGCAGCATTAGGTGTTAAATTCACAGAGGGCTTGAAACGTGCGGATTATGACTCTGACGCAGAATTTGCTGCTGCTGTGGCTTTAAAGCATAGAGATAAAGCAAAAGCTAAATTCACAGAAGGTGAATGGCAAAAGCTCCCAGAATCAGTGAAGTATGCTTTGGTTGATCTTAATTATAATGTGGGTACTATTGGTTCAACAGCTAAGAAAAGTACAACTGTAGATAAGATGAAGAATACATTAGAGTTCGTAGGTATGACAACTAAAGCCAAAGAAAAAGTATCACTTATATCTTTAGCAAAGCGCCGTGCATGGAATTGGAATAAAGCTGCAGGTGATATCGGAGAAAAAACAATTACAAAAATAAAGCAAATACCTACGGCTAGTGGTGGTACAAAGTTTGAGTATTTAGATAAAGATGATAATGTTGTACACTCATTTACCACATCTCGCAAAGCTGTAAAATTAAGCAGTAAAGGTGTTGCAACTGGTTTAACTGAGACAAGAGAAATTACAGTCTAATGTTCGGTTTACCCCTAGAATTAATCACAATGTTGTTCTCCACCGTCTTAGGTGGAGTCATGTCTATTTGGGGTCAATCTATTAAAGCTAAGCAAGCACAAAACGAAATGCTCATGCAACGTGCAGAGTTTAACCGTAGTGCTGTAGCTGATGCACGTGATGCAGGTAAGACAGACAAACACTTTGCATGGACACGTAGACTAATAGCTCTATCTGCTGTGTTCTCAATTATCGTATTGCCAAAGCTAGTTGCTGTATGGTATCCTGAGGTTAGTGTTTATGTAGGATACACTGAAGCTACTGGTGGTTTATTAAATTGGCTGTTTGGCCCAGCAGAGGCTGTACAATGGAAGATGGCACAAGGTTTTGTTATCACCCCACTAGATACACATATTGTTTCCGCAATTGTGGGATTATACTTCGGCGCAGGATTTACTAAGTAGGTTATATTATGGATATTAAAGACGCACAATCAATGATGATGCAGGGGCCAATCCCCGGAAACTCACTGACAGATGAACCAGGTGCCTTTGCTTGGGAGCAGCCTCCTACTATGAATGACCCTGAGGAAGTTCTTGACCTTTACATGAGAGGGTTAACTTCAGAAGAGGTAGCAGATAACGTACTTGATATGCTAGACATAGGTGTACCTATTAGTGTTGTATCCAGTACATTGTTGAACAAAGGCATTATGGATGGTATTCACACAGTAGATATGAAACTAATAGTGCAGCCTCAGATTGCTCTAGTGATGAAGCAGATGGCAGAGGAAGCTGGCATAGACTACAAAGAAACAATGAAAGATTACATTGACACTGAGGGTCTTAAACAGGACGATAAAGTTAAGCGTATGGCTGTCAAGCTAAAGAAGCGTGTCATGGAACGCGCTGGGAAAATGGATGAGGGTGATATCCTTGAAGAGCAAGTTGCAGAAGATATCGTAGAAGAGCAACCTGAAAATGAGAAGCCACAAGGCTTGATGGCTAAGGAGTAAGCGACATGATTAAGGGTGCTTTTGGTGCAGGCTTTGCTAAGGGTTTTGGTACAACGCTTGCTGAAGGGATTAAAGAGCGTAGAGCACAACGTGAAAAGTATGTTGACCTAGCTATTGATAACGCTAAACGTGTAGCTCCTGCTTATGCCCAGTCTGAAGCAGAGATTTCCACAATGGAAGACATGATGGATCAAATGAACAACGACTTTGGTGTTACGCCAGAAGAGTTCATTGGTCTTGCTCAAAACTACGACATACATGATATCTACAAGAACGTATATACAGCTAAGACTGTCATGGAAAAGAATGGTATTGTAGGTCAGATTGATAAGAGTATGATCTTGGGTAGCCTTGCACTACCTGCAAACTTTAAGTTACCAGAGGGTGTAACACCTGAGAGAGCACTACGTCAAATCTTTCAAGGTATCACCGTATATACAGACCCACGCAACAAGAGTGAGCAACATCGTGCAGGTGCATTTGGTAAAGCTGTATCTGACATAATGGCTATGAACCCTCGTGCCTCTGCTGAAGAGATCGTCAAAGGTATGAAGGTTGCTGGTGTACCTGTTGAAACACTATTAGGTTTTGAAGCAGGTGGTGGCATTAAGCAAACACCATTTGATCAGCTTCAAGCTACAGGTCCATATCAGAACGTTGAAGTTGACTATACTGATGCGCAGTACAAAACTACTGTTAATGCTCTCTCTAGAGTGTTCAGTAACCAGTTCACTGATTCGTCAGACCCTGATGATTACGCATCATTGTTGAACATGGATAAAGGCGCTCTTAGTGCGTTTGGTGCTAATGCTACGGCTAACACTGCTAAACGTGAAGTATTTGCTGCAGGTCAAGCTATGGCTGATCTAGAGAAAAGCTTGATTGGTAAAGGTCTAACTGTAGGCTTTGGTCAAGCTAACGCTCGTTATCAGGTTATGACAGGTCTTGCTACACGTATGGACAGCGTAGAGGATATGCGTCAATTCGTGAAGCTAGTAAGACAAGACTCTAGCATTGTTGATCGTATTGTTGAAGCCTATGGTAATGATCAGTACATCACTGATGAAGAGTTCAACAAGATTATGATGTTTGAGGAGCCTAGCACAGAAGTAGAAGAACCTGAGGTTGAACCTAAATCAGCGCCTAAGGTTGATGATCCTCTAACCTCTACATCAGAGGCAGAACCTGTAGTGGAGAGCAGTGTAGCTCCTGCATCATCTGATGGCACTACAACTGTAGAAGACTTGATCAAGCGTAATGCTGATAGTGGAGATGCCGAAGCGCAAGAGAAGCGTGGCGATAGAAACAGACGCAGACAAGACAATGATGTGCCTGCTGCTGTAGGGCTAGGGCCAACAGAGGAAGAGCCAGAGGGACGTGATTTAGGTGCTGACCTTGGTATTGGTTATGAGGAACGTGTTCCTACTGTATCAATGGCTATTGAGCGTGAAGTTCGTAATGCGCTTAAGACTGAACCTGATGCACCTGAACAAAAGTATATCACATACGAAGATTGGGAGGGTATGACTAAGGATGCGCGTAAGCTACTTGGTTTAGATGTTTCTAAAGTTCGTATCCAAAACATGGTACGTGGTGGTAAAATTCCAGTAGGTGAGGTTGGCTTTGATCCTAACCCATTTAAGATGGAACAGATAGACGAAGCAGGCCAAACAAAAGAACAGCTTGCAGAGGCTATTATTCAGCTAGTCAAAGATGGTACTGATATTGGTGGCATGAGTGCTGATGAAATATTACGTATGACAGATCGTGATTACGACTATGAAGCACGTCAGGATTCTATGTCTCTACAGGAAGAGCAGACAATGAACCTTCAAGAGCAAGGCATCATGAACAAACCAGGGCAGGATGTTACAGCGCCATTTGTGGATACTGAGTCTCCTGTTGAGCCTGTTAAGTCTACCAAACTAGATGATCTTGAGGATATGATTAAGCGCCTACACGGTGCTGATAGTAAAGTTGCTAAAGACTATGCTAAGCTTCTAGATAGACGTAAGCCTAACTACACACAGATTTATAAGTTTATTAAATTAACTAAAAAGTTGCCTAATAGTGCGACAAAGAGTAAACTATTAGCAGAACTTGATATCTTGGCTAATAAGGCGCGTAGATAATATGTACAGCTATTACGAAGATGAAAATATGTCAGGCAAGAAATTGACTGATCTAAAAAATGATGAAGAGTTTCTATCAGATGCTCTTACATTTCTTCGTGGGTCACGTAAGAACTACAAAGAAGAAGACCTGCAGGGTATGTCGGGTGAGGATGTAGTGTACGATGTGTTAAATCATTTTCGTACACAGATAGCCAATGAAGTTACAATGGCTAAAGACTACTACTACATCGACAATGACAAGACATCCCAAGCTGAGAAGGAGGCATTTGGTAGACTTATGTTTGCCTTTGATCGCGCTGAAGGTGAGGGTATTCTTGATGGAGGTGGTGCAGCTATCCTTGATTATGGTCTTGGCTTTGCTAGTGCGCCCTCTACATTCGCTACTGTAGCTGCTGTACCCTTCACTGGTGGTGCAGGTAGTGTTGCTGCTCAAACAGCTAAGCAAGGTACTTTGATGACCCTACGTGCGCTAGCCAAGAAAAACATTGGTAGAGCCACTATGACAGCCGCAATGGATGGTGCTTTAGCTGGTGCATCACAGTACGGTCTTGAGAAGATTAAGCAGAAAGCTGGTAGAGAGATTGGCATTGATTATGATGTAAATCAAACTGCTGTAGGTGCTGCTGCTGTATTAGGTGGTGCTGTTTCAGGTACTGCCTCTATCATCATGGGTAATCGTCAGACTAAAGCTGCAGAACGCTTAGCGACTACAATTGCTACAGGTGAAAAGAAAAAAGTTAAAGAGCTTGCTGAAGCTGCAAAGAAAGCAGAAACAGCTATCAAGCGTGTAAAGTCTCGTGAAGAGGCTAAACTATTTGATTTCACATCTATGAAAATTCTACGCTCTATTGACCCTAAGCTGGTTGAAGAGGGTATGGACCTAAAGAAAACACTCCTAAGTGAGGGGTTGGATGATGGCTTAATCGGTGGGCTAGACCGTAGCGTAGTTAAACGCTTGGGTGCTGCAGCCTATGAACTAGCTGGTAAGCTAGGGGTTAAGCCAGAGGAAGGGCAGCGCATTACAGAATACCTTGCACGTGCTGTAGAGGAAGGACACGGCGCTCAGCTATTTGATGATGTAGCAGATAAGTATGGACTAACTAGGCGACAGCTTAGTGCTGTGTATGCAGCAGAGGTATCAGAGGCTGCTAAATTACTTGCTACCCAGCGCAACCTAGTTACCAACGGTGGCGTAAAGATTAGTAAGCTTAGTGTCGATGCGTTTAGACAGAAGTTAGACATGCTGTATGACGAAGGTATGTCACAGATATCAGGACGTGAAGCTACAGAGCTTACGCAGGCACAGCTAGATGCTATGTCTGGTGTAGGTGGTAAAGTATGGCGTGGGTTTAAAAACCTAGAAGACGCACGTAGAGCGTTCATGACATCACAGCCTGCCACCACAATGCGAAACAATATCTTTGGTGGTCTTAACGCTGGCATTGATACTGTTGATCAAATCTTCCTAGCAGCTATCAAGCGTGTAAAAGGTGATAAAGCTGCAGCACGTTCAACACTTAGAAACAGCACTAAGACTCTTACGTACTTAACAGATGATCACTATGTAGCTGAAGCCCTTACTACCATGCTATCACAGGAAGCACCTGAGAAAATGTCTCGCGTCTTTCTTAACGCAGCACAAGCAGAGGCAGCAACACAGGGTAACACACGGCTAGGACGCTTAGGTTCTGCAGCTAACGTGCTTAACACTATGTCAGACCACGTGTTTAAACGTGCTGTGATTGCCAGTGTCGTTGATCGTGAGCTAGGTACGCTGGGTAATAAGCAGCTAGGTACATCTGTGATGGATATGCTAGAGAAGGGTACTATCTCACAGCTACCTGACAATATACTAGATAAAGCTTTGAATGAGAGTTTTGCATTTACGTTCCAACGTAGGTTCGGTGGCAAAGATGCAAGTGGACTTAACCAAGCTGCAGGTAAAGCTATTAAGTTTATTCACGATTCAGGATTAACTGTAGCTATTCCCTTCCCTCGTTACATTGCGTCACAGGCTAAGTTCATCAGTGACTACACAGGTCTTACTATTGCACGTAGGCTTGCATCAGGTAAAAAAGCTATTGATGAAGACTATGCACGTTTTATGACAGGTGCAGCAGGGTTTGCAGGTGCGTATGTAATACAAAGAGGCAACATAGAAAAGGGCCGTGAGTGGTACGAAGCTGAGGCATATGACGGGCAAACATACAATGCACAGGCTGCATGGGGTCCAGCGGCATTTACACAATGGTCTGCTAACTTTGTTGCTCGTATTATGGAAGGTAAAGAAACCAAGACAGGGCCAGAACTTATTCGTGAGGCTAACAAGATTTTAGTTGGTACAGAGTTTAGACCTAATGCAGGTATCGCAGATAAGTGGGTACAAGCTATTGGTGCAGGTGATCTTACACCCGTGTTCGACTCTGTGGGTGATTACTTTGCATCTTACACATACCCACTAGCCGTAGTAAAAGATTTTTATGGGCAGTTTGACTCACGTTCATCTTTCTTTCCTGAGACACGTGATCCTACTGTAACTTCATATTACGTAAACATCCCTATCTTTGAGACAGGGTTTAACCTACGTATGTCCACCTTCCAGCGTATGTCTAGGCAGTTACCTGATTTCAATCTAAATGAAATGTCTAAGGCTCTGAAGGATACTACTGGTATTGATCTAGGTGAGACACACATGAAGGGTCTACTTAAGTACCTTGGTGGTGCGTCACGTACACAATATCAAACAATGCTTGATCCTACTAAGGGTGATACAGGCTATGATATGGTGCGGTTCGATATCTTTAGTGATGGACCTATTCGTGTTAACAACCCTATGGCTAAGCAGCTTACAGGTCTTGTAGGTGTTCAACCTAAAAACGAACTACAACGTGAATTGTCACGGTTACAGATTGATCCATTTACTTTGTATAATCCTTACAGAGAAAAGAACCCAGCGCTTGAAGTACTAACACAAGCTGCACTACAGGGTGTTCTACCTGCTATGGTTAAGCAGGACGTTATGGATAGGCCCGATTACGCTACTGCAACGGATGCTGTTAAGAAACGCGCTATCACTAAATATGTTAAAACATTAATAACAGAAAAGCGTAATGTAGCAGAGGATGTTCTTAGAAAGCAGCAAGGTAAATCACCTGACTTTGATGCATACATTCGTGGTGAAGTACAGGCAATGTCATACAGAGAACAGAATGATGCTGATCTTCACTGGGAGGCATTTAGAGATAGCTTTGGGTACTCAGACATGAGTTATGAAGAGGCTCTACAATCTATCAGGAAAGACCCTGAGTTAGATGAACAAGAGAAAGAGTCACGACAGACTACATTATCTCTAATGTATCTCACGGGACAGAAAACGGTAGATAAAGCTTTCAGAGAGTTCGGTAAGCTAGCTAAATAAAAGAGGGGCCAAACGGCCCCTTTATTTTATTCCATGCATATCTGCTGCTTCTGCTGCCCACAATGTACTACTCTGAAGTTGCGTCTTGGCTTGATCAAGTTCATGACTACTGTGAAGATTGTCATCATAAAACTTTTCTAAGTATGCAGCATACTCTTTTAATGCCTGTAGGAATTGCTTCTTCTTTTTGTACATATGAGCCTGCGCTTCTGCTTCTAAACTCATAAACCTTCTTTCATAAATACCTTAACCCATTCAGCACAGATATCACTGCGTACAATGTCATCCACACCAAACTCTATAATAGGGATAGGCAACATGTGCTTCTTTGCTAGATGTATGATCTTTGATAGACCATCCGCTTCTTTCAAGTCTGACTGTTGAATATCACCATTGAGAACAATTGTACTACCCTCGCCTACACGAGTCAACAACATCTTGAGTTCATGTGTTGTGATGTTCTGTGTTTCATCAACAACTATAAAGGCATTATCAAAGCTGCGCCCACGCATAAGAGCAATAGGTGCCATTTCAATGTTTCCATTCTTTATCCCTGTGTCTAATGTACCCTTACCTAAATGCTTTTGAAGGACATCAAGTACTGGTAATGCCCACGGGTAAGTCTTTTCCTCAAGGCTACCAGGTAGGAATCCAAGGTCTTTACCAACGGCTACATGAGGACGGGTAATAACAATCTTATCAATCTCTTTGAGAGTATATAAGTCTGCTGCATAAGTAGCAGTTACATATGTTTTACCCGTCCCAGCGCACCCAAGTACAATGACCTGAGTGCTTTCACGCATTGCATCCCATAATGCTTTCTGCTTATCTGTGCGTGGACTAAAACCCGAAACTTGTTTGGATTGGCTGTTCTTGTAGTTCGTCTTTCTCCGTGTGCGTGTCTGCTTCTTTGGGAAATCCGTTATGTTCATTTAGCTTATCCAATATTTCTACTGCTTTATCAATGTCAATCAAGAACCATTCACTCTCAGTGCGTTCAGCTTTAAGCTTAGCCATTTTGTGAGCTTCTTGCTCTGTCTTACGTCTATCCTCTGAATAGATTTTATGTACTAGTTCAAAGTCTCTGAAGGGGCTACTAGTCTGATACCCTTTGAGGCGATCTTCTGCATCAACAGCCATACCTATCTTTACCCACCCTGGCCATGCCTTGTTTGTTATGATGTAAACATAGCCATAGTCGATATTACTAATCTCACTTTGTTTAAACGTGGCATCACCTAGACAGGTATAATTGCCGGGCCTAAACATCTTATAGAGTGGGTCATTCTGCTTAATATACTTTCCACCTATATGCAATCGGTTAACATTTGATTTGCGATTATATTCATCCCCACAATCGTTACACTGCTTTCTACCCGTAGCTTTCCATGACGGACGCCAGTTAGTATCATTTAATGGACCGTCACATGTATTGCATTTAAGTTTCGTCATATTAAACTCCCATTGGAACTTCTGTGCAGAACGTTAGTACCTGCGCTTCAGGTGTTGGTCTGGTAGCCATAAGCCGTTCATGTAACACCTCCTTTGCTTGACTACAAACTTCATAGCTAGGAAAAAGGATAGGCGCTGGGTCTATCATATAGTTCTCACCCAAAAACAGTATAGCTACCAGAACATACATTAGTCTGTCTCGACTACGTATTCTTGATACAATTCCGTACCCTTCTCAACCGTGTATTCACCTGCTGGTAATACCACTTCATTAATTACACCTACGGCAATAAAGCCTGATGTAAGTGCTGTGATAATTGTTGCTAACATATTAATCTCCTTCCAGATAACTTTGCAACTCTGTATAACCACCAATGTGGTTACCCTTTGAATCCCATACTTGGGGTACTGTCTTTATATCAGCCCTTTTGAAAAGGTCAAGTACCCATCGGGATGACTCTAATGAGTAACAAGTATATGCTACCCCTTTCTTTTTGAGTAACTCTGTCGCTAATGTACAGTAGCTACAATCACTTCGTGATACGACTACGTAGGTCATCTTTTCTCCACATTAATTCATGTAGTAGTTTCTTTTGTTCATACTCAGACATGATCATCCAATCGCGTATCTCGTCTGTAGTGCGTAGGCACCCCACGCAGTGCTCACCTTCTATTCGGCAAACCTTTACGCAGGGTGACTGTACCTTACCTAAGCTGCGGTTAGGTCTACGATTTCGCATGAGTCGCCTGAACAAGCTAGCGTCTGCATAGCTGCAGTATTATCTTCTTGCTCATACTCTGATAGCTTAGTCCAATCAATGCGCTCTGGCATCTGTGCTAGTAGCTCTTCATACTGTTCCTTTGTGCAATCCTGATAAGGTGCTTGCTGATATGTATGATCAGAGTGAGGCAGGAATGATACGCCTGACATCTCGTCAAAGTGCTTGTATACAAACGCACCCACTTCTAACCATTCACTGTCACGTACTGAGATAGTCACCGATGGTTTATGCTCACACCAGTGTCGCTGATACGTAAGCCATGTTTCTAGCTGCTCAATAGCTGTCATATCATTACGTGTAACTGCACCTGCAGGGGCTTTCTGTGGGAAGCTAAACACTGTAGTAGTGTCAGGCTTAAATACACAAGGCTCATTAGGGATACCGTTATCAATCATAAACTGTGTTAATGGGTCTTTGTTATCCCCACGTACAGTGCGTATGTAATAGGGGCTATGGCGAGAATGTATACCACTGGCGCTATCCACCAACTGCGAGACAGTGCCTGATGGCTTGACGCAGGTAATAGCAGCGCTATGAGGGATACCAAGACGATCAGCCCACTCAACGTTAGTGGCGACAGCAATATCTCGTAAATGTGCAAGAGTCTTCTCCAATCCTTGGTTCACGGATGTCATAAGAGGGTTGTCCATGATACCTGTTAGGCTCACACCTAGTAGGCGTTCCTCTTCTGTGTTGCGCTGCCAATCCTTAGATAGGTATGGGAACTTAGTGTAGCTAGACTGAATTGTACCCAAGATTGTAGCAAATTTTACCTTACGCTCAATATCATCAATATTGTCAGTAGCACGAATAACGCACTCAGTAAGGTTGCAAAACTGCGCTGATCTGAGGACTATTTCGGAACATGGATTAGTACCAAATTCCCAATTACTATCCCTTCGGTTATATTTAGCAGCCTGTTTCTGAGATGCTTCACGGTTGAACACACCACGCTCACCTGATTTAGACTCCACAAGGGCTGTCCACTCACGCATAAACGTTTCAATATCGGGCTTCTCAGTATATGCCACAGAGTTATTCGCTAGCGCACGGTGTGCTGCTGTCTCCCACCACTGCCCTGACTTAGCGTGACGCATACGATCATCACTCAGGTTAGACAATGAGATCATAGCAGAACGGCGTACACCACCTACAACAACAATCTGACCAATGAAACACATAAGGTCATGACATTCCATGCTTGATAACCTACGGCCCTGTGCATTTTTGAATGTAGCTACAGCAAAGTTAAATAGTTCTACTAAAGGCGCTGGGCCTGATGCGCGTCCACCAAATGTCTTTAGTCGCGCACCTGCAGGACGTACCTTTGACACATCCCACTTAGGAATCTCACCTGTCCATAGTAGTGCCAATAGTTGACGGAACGCTTTCGCCCAACCTTCTTTGCTGTCTTTGACTACAATGGTTGTCTCGCTATCAAACAACTGTTCTGGCACCTCAGGTAGCTTGCTTATGTACTGGCGCTCTACAGAGAACCCCACACCTGTACCGCACAGTAGGATAAACATAGCCTCGTCAAAGCGTGTAGGCTTATCTACAGCCACGTAAGAACAGTTATACATACATGTGTTGTCACGTGCTGCTGCTGCCCCTGCTGTCATCATAGAGCGCATAGAGGGCATGATCTCTAGGTTAAGGATAGCCTCTTCAATTTGCTTAATGTAGCTGTCATCACCTGTGATAGGACGCACGATGTTGTCCATATAGCGTGAAACTGTTTCATCCCAATTCTCACGGCCTTTACCATCAAAATATTTAGCATAGCGTGATTTGTGAATAAATGATTGGTAGTCTGTTGGTAAGTAGTTGTTCATCTTTTATCTCCCTCTCCTGCGATTTTACCACGGCGCTTACGATCCTCTAGCTTCTGAAGGTTGTTCTTGGCTAGGTCTGCCATGTTTACGTTTAGGTCACGACACAGAGCAGCAATATACCACAGGCAATCTCCTACCTCGTCTGCAATAGCTTCACGATTAAAGGTACCGTCACGTAGGATTTTCTTTACCTTATTTGCTACTTCACCAGCTTCAGCAGCTAAACCCAGCGCTGGGTAGATCACTGCATGTTCTGCTTTATAGATAGCAGTTTGTGCAGCCTGTTCTTGATAGTCGTTCATTTCCATATTAATATAATCTCCCTGATAATACTGAAACGCTTCGATGTCTTCACGGCTTATCATGCTCTTTCCTTTACTACTAGATTGTCTATCTTTACATCATCCACGTCATACATAACATTAGTGATTAGATCATATACATCTTCTTCATGACTATCATCAAACGAGGATAGTATATTATTTTCTTCATCCATCTCTACAACAAACGTGATGCTGAACTTTTTCATTTGCGCTCTAGCTCCATTAGGTAGTGCTGTAAATACCATATGCACTTCTTAATATCCTCGACAGGCTTACCCTTGTATTTATGTCTGTGTAGATACTTTTTAGCGTTACCCTCCAAATAACCTTCGTATCCCTCTTTCGTATTTGTATCTTTGATGTAATCAATACATTCAATATCACCCATGCGGTAATGTGAAGGTTTGTTTACTGGGTCAGTACTGTCTTCAAATGTAACTGTAGTTAAAGTAGGTTCAATCTTCATGCGCTTCCCTCTGTCTTTGTCCATCTACTGAGGCGTATTACGTTGCCCTCAGTTTTGTAACCTTCTTCAGCTTCTACCTCTGCTACTGCAGCGGCGTGTGCATCTGGAAATATCTCCTGTAAGAGTAGGTTTTTATAATAATCATAATCTTCCATAAACTCAGGATAGTCTTCTAAGAAACGCTCTGTTGCCGCCATAGTGATAGCAATATCTAGTGCCATACGCATAGCGTCTTCATGTTTCTCAGGACCAAAGATAAGACCTGTGTTTAACTTACCAGACCAATCACCATTGGTATCCTCCATAGGACGTAAGACAATTGCAATCTCACCTGGTTTTACTTCATAAGACATTATGATCTCCGCTTCACTTTTAATCGTTGCTCTTTCATGCGACTACCCTTTTCAAGTAACCAACCCTCTGGTATCACGCGGTGCGCCCACTTAAAACCTTTTTGTTCACACCAATCGCAATACCTAGATTTAGCACCTTTGTAAAGCTTTGCATTAGCATTACTGAAAACGAAGCGAATGTCCAATGTAGGATGCTGCCTTTGTATTTCAACATGCTTCCTGCGATCTCCTGCGCTAAAGATACCCTTTGTTTCTATTATGATACCGTTGTCTAACTCAAAGTCTGGGGTGTATGTTCGATACTTAAGGTCTTCCCATTCTATCTTAAGCTTTTCGTACTCTACCTTTTTCTGCCTAGATTTTAGAAATGCAGCGGCCTCCTCTTCGAGGCCACTACGGTATGTACGTTTAAGATGATGTCTCTTCATCACTCTCTGCTTCATTCTCTTTTGGTAAAAGCTCTGTAGATAAACCAGACATACGAAGTTCTAAAACTTGTAGCTGATACTTTAGACGATCATAAATCTCTTTAGCAAATATGATCTCTTCATAGATTTTCATCTGCTCTTCGTTAAAATCATCTGTATATAGTTCTTTATCATTCACAACAATCTTAGGCATTTCCATCTCCTATAAAAACATAATCTACTTCTGGGGGGTTTGCTGACTTAGAGGCTAAGCTAGGCACTGTCTTTAGAGTAGGGTGACATTTATGTTTGAAGTTACAAAACTTACACGCGCTGGGTAACACAATGTTACCTGTAGGCTTACGATAGTATGTCTCAGGCACAGGCTCAAAGCAGCGCTCAAACGGTGCGTCACTATCAATGTAATCTACTAAGCTTTGTATATCATCCAGTACAGCTTCTTTGTCTACCTCAGAGGCATCCACGTACTTGAACTCACCATTGCCTTTGTTGACTACCCACCAACCACCAACATCTTTACCTGCTGCTGTGGCGTACCCTACAAGCTGTGCGATGTAGCCAAAGCTATCACCTTGCGCTAGGGCATCAAAGGATGCAAACTTGTTCTTGTATGACCACGGGGATGCAGATTTAACATCGTCAATCTTGCCATCCATTTCCATATCGTACTCACCATTAATCTCTTTGCCATTCTTAAGCTTAAGAGTAACGTGATCATTGTCTTTGAAATCCTGACCTGCAGCACGTAGTAAACCTTTGAACACAGCCTCAACGATATCGCCAAGGATCATGTTCA
>Ga0208791_1000484_pt1 | contig 17631 bp, 27 predicted proteins | sample 11_taG_FD_184084 | JGI IMG/M metagenome (GOLD analysis project Ga0208791, IMG submission 184084) | Marine viral communities from the Subarctic Pacific Ocean - 11_ETSP_OMZ_AT15265 metaG (SPAdes) (version 2) | ecosystem: Environmental > Aquatic > Marine > Oceanic | place: Pacific Ocean | collected...
GTCTGCCATTGGTTGGCTGAAAGTCTGCCTGTATGCCAAAGCCTCTTTTATTAACTCGTAGTCGAACAGATGTATCTTCTGCCGTATCTAATTCATTACCGAGTAAAGATGATAAAGTGTTTGTCTCACTTACTGAGTCAGGGTCTTCTGCGATAAACTGTATGTTTCCATCCGATGGATTTTCATCGCTTGATTTTAACTGTAATTCTGCCCGACTAAATGTCTTACGATCTAGGGAGTCGGCATCGTATTGACGAGTAGTCAGTTGGCTAATCACTTTGTGACCCGGCTCATTGGAAAGTTCCTGACCGACTTGCTCTAAGACAAAATCATTACCCTCTAGTGCATCCACTTTATGGACACCACCTTCCTCAGTAGTTAAGTAAAGAGCATTCTGTGAACCTTCCCGTGCTACTAATAAATCGCGTATTGCGAAATCTTCAGAGTCTACAGTGTCAATGCTTTCAAAGCCTTGGTTGATGAAGTTATAAACCAAAATAGTATTCAGCTTATTACCATCACCAATGCCTACACTTGAATCTAATGGAAGTGCCAACCAATAGCGGTTATTAAAATAAACGCCAACTGACAGGTGGGCAAAGTCCTGATTGATGCGGTCGATGAAAGGCTGAATTGTTTCTGATATCGGTGTGCCTGTACCTCGCAAGTTATACTCATCTATAAATTGTACACTGTATATCCCTTGGTCAGATAGAAATAAAATCTGATTAGCCACCTGTACAATAGATTTACGAGCAGATGCTCCAACCTCGTCTGTGACCATTGTGGTTTTTACATCGGCAAGAGATCCACTCACACCTGTCATCAGATGAATGGATTTACGATTGAATACGACTACCGAATCCTGTGTGAAACCTTTAATCCCTACTATAAAATCGCTCTTACCTGATGAGATGCGAAATTGATTACCGATCTCGTCAAATGTATCTGAGTCTAAGATATCCGAGGCCACCAGCTCATCCCTGATTCCTCGATCTGTTGGGGCGGTTGCTGATGTATATTGATACGGAACCCATAGCCTACGCTGATGAAATTCGCCAAAGGGAGCCGCAGGCTGATGGATAAATCCTTTGCCTAAAGCGAGTGGTCTGCTGACTGTCAGAGAGTGATTGGAGTCATCTGCAACCCCTAGATTAAAAGTAAATTGGTTGACTGTAGGTACGCTCGTGACCACCACCTCTGTGCCAATAAACGCATCGTATATCGATAACTGTGCATCATGAATTGTAAGTTTATCTCCAACTGCAAGTCCATGTGATGAAACATCCATCGTCACGACACCACTGACGGATGCCGCACTACTATCTGTCAGATAAACAGGTGCTGTATATGCACCATTTGCCACCTTGGCGAAATCCTCAAAGTATTCCACCTGCGCGCCACTGACATTAAATTCTTTCGTCTGCGACTGAGTCATGGTGACTGTCAACTGCGTGGAGGATGGAACAGTTGCCACTTGATAACAGTCGTTTGGATTGTATTCCCAATTTCCCAATCGTGTGAGCGTGACAAAGTCACCGACTAATCGCCCATGATTGGACTCAGTGGTAATTGTTATTGTCTGCCCCGACTGAGTTGCTTCCGAAATCTGAACTCTGTTTAGAACAGGACTCGCGGATAGGGTTGTCTTACGAGTTCTAAATATGAACATCTTATCGAATCCTTGGGTCATTCCACATGGTGCATCCACAGTCTCCCCACCTTGCTCGTATCGGCACTTATATAGCTTTGAATCTTTAAGCCTAATAATTATGCATAAGTTATTCGATGCTGAGAAAATAAAGTCATCATTCTCTGAGGTAGCATCGGAGAAGACTGCTGATCCATAAACTGCATTTACCCCATCATCATTAAGCGTAAAATTCTCTTTCGTGGATGCGACTGATGTATCTCCGACATTAGGACTCTTAACAGTGAAAGTAGTATCTGCCCCGGTGTCGTTGAAAGTTATTGTTTTGGCAGATGTGTTAATTGCAGTGATTGTATGACTGCCATTTATTGATGCATCAATGTCATCCACATGAACTGTCCCTCCGACCACAAACTCTGAAGCAGGTGTGTCCTGTAGCGTAAGAGTTACCACATTACTTAACCTAGATGCCACAGTAACCACATAGTTAATAGTCGTAGTAATGGAATTTCCCATCGAGGCGACTGATGTTCTACCAACGGGATTGTACGAGATCCAAGGCTGATCCATGTCAGACCAATCAATATCTATATCGCCCCATCTCTGTGATGAGCCTACTGTATTAAATACCTCATTAGTACCTGTAGAAGCATAGGTGATTGTGCGTGTATTGAAGTTTACCGAGGCTAAAGCAAATGTGCCATTCGGATCATCTCCTGTGAAGTTTAACCCATCAATCGTGATGTTATTTCCAACGATGAAAGACAGGCTAGGAGTTTCGTCCAACACTGCGGTGACTACATTGGATGACCTTGATGCAGATAAAATGATATAGGGTAAACGGATTGAATCCTCACCTGTGGTAATCGACCCAAAGAGAGTCGATAAACCTTTGCGTGGTTGCCAAGTACCATCGTCATTCATGCGACCATTCTTTGACAGGGCAACCTCACCGGGTTTTAACTGATTAGGTCGCAAGCGATTATTCATCCGCAGAAAGAAAGTATCACCTTCTGTCACGAAGGGATCGTCTAGCTTGCCATATGATCTGTACCTACTCACTTCTTTATCTCCTGCCACAGTTTCAGAGACATATAAACCAATGTCACCAGGCCGACCGCGATTCCAATTACCGAGTCAAATGCAGACAGGCCGAAGGTGGCCGCTGTGCCTGACATTCCTAATACTGACACTCGATCAATCATCGTCTATTAGGTGATGGCCCGAAATAAAAGCCGAGGATTCCCATAAGGGCCGTTTGCCCCATGTACGAAAGGTGTCCACTACTGAGTGTGATGGGGTCTTGGCTTGCAGGCCACGAGAAGAGTCCGAAGAGGAACTCCGTTCTTCCCTCTCCGTTTGCGTTGGTGATTGAAAGAAATTCGGCTTGCGGAAAGAGGGTGCAGAGCAGGACGCAAAGGCAAAGAGTGCCAATGCCCATAAAAGCAATAATACGGCGAGAAAAATCCCTGAACTCATTATTACCTCCTTCAGCCAACTGAGCTTGGAGCTTAAGAAAATTTTCATTTGCACGACTTTCTCTTGCCACTTCGAGTTCGTGCTTTTGGCGGCGAGCCTCAAATAACATTCCAAACCCACCCTTGAGGATAGCACCCATAGCTGTACTACCACCCCCCGTAAGTAACATAAGCAAGATTTCACCCATCTCACTTCTCCACCCTGTCGCGAAGCCTGTCCAACTCCTTTTCCAAATAATTGAGTCGCTCGAACTGTTGATAATCAGAGGTAATCGGAGAATCTTGCATCTCAACTAGATGATCGAGATCTGCTTTTGCTTGCTCTGCGAATTTCTCTAAGTGCATCATCCTAGCAGATAGATCCCCAAGCAAAGTGCCTTCGTGTTGCACTCGCCCCAAGCTATTATCGAGTTCGTTAATTTTGTTCCAAATAACCGAATACCCCCATACAGCAGTTCCAACAATGGCGATAACTTTCGCCATGAATGCCAAGTTTGCTTTAACCTGTACATTCTCTCCTACTTCAGTTGCCATGAATATTTATAAAATTATACAGCAGTATCAGTTAACTCTCTCCATGCTGTACCATTGTATACGTTCAATTTATTAGTTTCGGTATTAAAAATCATTTCACCATCGGTCGGTGAGGATATTGCATTTCTCTGCGAATTATCCATCCTCGGCATAATTACCCCACCTGTGGTGGAAGCTACTTCGAGGGGGGCGGAGGGATTCTCAACGCCTATACCTACATTGCCACCTGTAAGGTAGGAAACCCCATCGGCTGTCATGCGTACCTTTATATTACCTATAGCATTAGCTAGTTCTAGGTCACCAATTAGATCACCCCCATGCCCTAGAGTAGCATGAGATAATGCTAGACCTCCAATTAAACTTGTACACGAAATTTCTTGAGTCGTTGGTGTGTCCGTATGGACATGAATTTTTCTATTAGGATTTTCAATACCAATACCGATATTCCCGAAAGAGTCGATACGCATTGCTTCAGTCGAATTAGTGCGAATCGCTAATTCATTTGTATCAGGTGCATGAATTGCCACCGCAGAACTACTTGTGCCTGTTCCATCGAGAGCATACTCGTCTGCAACCACATTACCACTCACATCTACAGAACCTGCACCTACTTGCCCACTTGTGGATACTGAACCCGCTGTTACCGCTCCACTTGTAGTCAATGTTGTTGCTACAATATCACCATTTACATCTAATTCCGCATTCGGTGATACTGTCCCCACCCCTACCTTTGATTCAGATATGGATAGGGCTGAAGGTGTTCCTTCCCCATCCGATACATACTTCGCAGTGCTATTTACGCCATTTATATAATCATCTACTTGTAGCAAGCCCTTGTAGGTGGTGGCGGGTGTTAGGTCTTGTAGGTCGCTCATAATTTATTAAGGATTCGCGTCAGGGTCTGTCCACTCCTCGCCTGCTAGGATCTCAAGCATCTCGGAGTGCGTGTATGCGGTTTTGCCTTCTAGGAACGAAGGTGTGTCACCCTCGAACTTTACGAAGGTCTTAGATCCATCAACTGAGAATCTTAAAGTATCTGCCGAGGTTTCTAGGACTTGGTCAAAATCAACGGAACTTACTTCCGAAGCGTCAATGATTACATAGTTTCTGCTCATAATATTTAAGGTGTGTCAGTTGAGTAGGTAGGGCCGTTAACAAGCGTTGCGTCATTTCCTCCACTACCTTGGTCTGTGATAGTAGTTGGTGTGGCACTTCCGTCTGATACGCCTGTTTCATTATCACCCATACGATACCAAGCAACAGGACTCAGTGATGATATATCTCCGGGTACTCCGCTGTTATAGAGTGTTGCAATATCTCCGCTTGCTGTCTGACCTGTAGAAACTCCTCCATCAGATAAGGCTGATCCAAAAATCGCAAACTCATCTTGTTTAGCGTTTGAGTGTGCAAAATCACCCCCTCCGAGACCTGCTCCTATTCCAAAATTTTCAGCATTAACATAATTGGATATTGATGCGGTAAATGATGCTGTGTGTTTGTAAATACCATCAAGATATATTTTTAAGACAACACTACCACCGCTTTGACTTGCTGAAACCACAAGATGATGCCAATAAGTGTCAGGTGTATACGAAGCGTATGTAACTGAAGTTGCACTCCCAATGAAAAACTGAAAAAGTATATCCGTAGTAGTATAATAAACTTTAAGAATGTGTTTGCCACCTACTCTGTAATCATGACCATAAAGCCATTTCGATGATGCGGTAGTTTCATTCCTTTTAAACCATGTAGAAATAGTATAATCACTCTGAAATGTAGAACCAAAATTAGTACCCGGGTCTAAATAGTCATCCGTACCATCGAAGTCTAGGCTAAAGCTGTTACTGAATCCACCACCACCAGGTACTGCGGATATAGCCGATGCTCCGAAACTTGGAAGTATAAAAGTCATCGGACTTAGGAAGCTGTATCGCCTGCTAGAACAAAGGCATCTGCCACGCAACTGATCAAGCCTGTTACTGCGTATTGCCCTGCGGTCTTGGTATGCGATGACTGATTATAGAAAGTTCCCGAGAAGGTAATCTGCCCTGCCCCGTATTGTATGACAGTACAGTTAAAACCTTCCCCTAATCCGCTTGGCAGGGTAAGCGTAATTGCAGATCCGTTGGTGAACTTAATCACCTTTCCGTTGTCTCCTGCAACTAGCGTGTAAGCTGTTCCTGTTTGCTCGTTAATCGATGCGTCAAAGCCTGAGATCGCAGTGCCGTCAAAGTTGCCATCCGTCAAGTCACCCGCATCTACTGTCACCACACCTGTCTTGCCCGCGACAGACTGAACAGGTGCTAGGGACATTAGGTTGCTCGCTGTAACTTTTTTAGTAACAGGTGATCCGCTTACATCGTCAACGATTGGTAAAACATCCGCTCCTATAGGGGATGGAAGATCACTAAGATCAGTAATTTTTTTATTAGCCATTTTATTTAATTAGTTAAGATTGGTTCGTTTAGTTCAGTTCGTAGGACTTCGTCTGCCTCGGTCGTGAGATATGGTGGTAACTCGAATGCAAGGAAGTCACCATTTTCTGTGATCATAAAACGCCCGTCTTCTGTGCGAATAACGCCATCGGGGCTTGGTACACCACTTGTTGTAAATGGTCGTGGCGTACCTACATTAAGATCGAGTGAAATCATTTAAATATTGTATGCAATCACCTTACCACTACTAAGGGTGATCTCAGTTATGCGTCCGTAAATTGCTGAGTTCGCGGCAAGTGTTACATTATCTTGAGATGCAGTAATATCGCTAAGGTTTTCCACATTGCTTGTAATGCTGTCGATAATGGTGTCCTCTATTGCCACTACGCAAAAGAAGTCTCCTGTATGCGAGGCAGTATCATTAATGTACTTTCCCCCGTTTAGTCCTAATCCTCTGTATTCGTTTGCCATGATTAAATTGGTGTTTGTATTGTTGTTCCGTAAGTTGTGAATTGCATGAAATTGTTTTGCCCTTGCTGACGCTCGACCCGATCTATCTCTAATAGTAAATATTCTTCAGCCCTAGCTTCTTCTCTTATAGCTTTTTCTGTTTGCCCGTCACCACGAAGAAAGTCACTTAGGCATCCTGCTACTAAATAATTAGCCAAGAAGTCAGGAATATTTTGCTCATCAGGACTATCTGCTCCATAGGTTGGACGAATAGCTGTACCAATAATAAATACAGAATCCACTAAACTATTTACAGGAAGTATTAAATAACCATCAACAAGCTTATAATCTAAAACTATTGCACTTCGTTCCTTGTATGGATTCTTATTCCATACTTGTTGTATATCAATAATAGATAAATCGTTGTCGATTCTTACAGCTTTATTTGCACTAGGGTCAGTTGTTTCAGCAACACTTCTCTCTACAATCTTAAGTAACTCAGGCCATTCACATCTTGTCCATGCGCCTTGTACTCTACTATTGATTGACTCTTTGAAAAAGAACTCGTCCACACTAGTTAAAGATGGCAATCCTGCGGCCATCTGAAACCGCTTCTTTAAAGTGTCAAATGTTATAGTCCGTGCCATTACTGAACGTTAGCTACAGTAGGAGCAATCGGTTGTCCTCCCGCTTGAATGTTATGCCTATTAAATTGAGATGGTGTGCGGTATTGCAAAATGTCATTGCGATACTGTCTACTCTGCTCCCTGACTAAATCAATCTCTTGTCTTAGCATTGCTTCTGCGTTTTGTTCCTCTGCAAATGCTTTCTCTGTCTGTCCATCGCCACGCAAAAACCCCGCATATGCGGAATGAGCAAGATAGTCGAAGAAGAAGTTCGGGATATTCTGTTCATCTCCTGTATCGTCACCATAGTAACCACTTGTCGCTGAACCTGAGTTTATCTCTCCTCGTAAATCCTTACGATAAGTAACAAAAACATTTACTCCATCAAGAGTGGTAGGCTCGATAATTTTTACAGAAGGATATCCACCTGAGTCCATCTCAGTTAGAAAAGTGTATTCGTCAGGATAACGTGTAGTAGTTGGATCTTCTTTATGTATACGAAAAACAACATTCGCATCATTCGCTAATTTATTACTAGTACCATATACTCGTAAAGTATTGGCATCACTTGTGACTATTGCGACACTTTCACCAACCACAGTAAACTGAGGCCAAGGGTATCTCTCATGGGCTATGCGAGCCGCACGATTTACGAGATCTCTAAGAAAACTAGCATCTGTTGCCTGTAATGCATCAAGTCCGGCCAATGCTCGGAATCTAGACTTCAATTCTGAATAGAGTGCGGTGGCGTAGTTTGGCATAATGTTAAGTCCTATTAAAAATTACCTCATGCAAATGATTTGCTACTGAGACTTGGTGCGCTGAAACTTGATTTTGTCATGCTTTTAGCGCGAAAAGATGGATTATCACGAAGGAACTCTTTTACGAAGCTCTTATCGCCCCAACATCCACGATGGGATTGATGCCAACGAAAGTATTCTCTTGCAGGTATTGTCGCTTTTAATTGACCAAGACCCTCAGTCTTAGCTACACCCATTTCCTTATTCTCCTTACGTGCCATTTGTTCACGCAAAGATGCTTCGTGTTTTTCAAGGTCTACTTCGTAACGTAAATAACGATCCAAGTTCTTCATAAACTGTGAACCATTTCCGCTCTTCCATTTAGGTAAAAGTATATTTGGCATATCCTATGTATATATAAGTATAGGGAGAGGTGTCGATTGACACCCCTCCCCTACTAATTCAATTATGCAAATTGTCCGAGGTCAACAATACGTAGACCAATGACAATCTTTCCGGCGGTAGCAGATGCGATAGCTGCATCAGTAACTTCTAAAAGTACTGATGTTGCACTATTTGTTCCACCGACAGGTTGTGATTGAGCACCCGTGAAGGCATCACCTGTGTTAAAAACAGGAGCGCTCATACCATCAACATCGAGAGCATCGATAAACTCATCAGGATCTCCTGAAGTAGTTCCTACATCGATAACAAGAGTTGATGTGCCTGCAAAGGCTTCGGATTCATAGACTCCTACACACTCTACAGCACCACCCGCAGGGATGGTTGCGATGGTAGCTTGACCACCATTGCCGATAGTTTGTAGGTCTTCATAGGTAGCAGTATATACGTGAGTAAAACCGCGACCTGATTCATTGTTAGTTAATTCTGCCATGTCTTATGTTCTCCTAATTACGATTAGTTAAAATAACCATGAGCCTTTGGACTGTGAACTGCGAGACCCGCAATTATATCACAGAAACCACGACGGCCGCCTCCTTGATTTTCAAGCTCAGAATTAGACTCAGCTTTCAAGGTGTGGATAGCCACATACTCAGGGTCGATAAGAAGACCTGCATCACCATCAATAGTTTCACTACCTGATGTTCTGTTCAAAAATACTGACGGAACAATGGCTACATTGCCAAAATCTCCTTCGTAAAAATTGACTGATAAGGTTATTTTCTTACTCTCGGCAGGTTGTGTAACTGAGAAAGACAAAGAGGTTGTAGAACCTTCTTGACGAGCAAAGTCACTGATTTCCTTTTTGAGAGTAGGACCGGCAATAAGAGTAAGTTGACCACCGGGCATTCCGTTAGCTTCGTAGAGTTCTTGAAGAACACTGTTAAAGGTCGTTTCGGTTTGCGTAGCAGTTGTGTCGTTAGCAACATTCTGTGCAAAAGCAGGAATGTCGGATGGTTGACCACCAAGACCAAGGAACTTAAACATTCCACGGGTTTTGTATGGGGCACCGGCTCCGGCTTCAGCTTGACGATCTTGTGCAGAACAAACAGCGGCTTCAACATCCCGCTTTAATTCCCTTACAGCTTTCGCCTCAGCGTTTGCGAACTCTGATGATATACCCGCTGTCGCAACGATCTCCTGTATATCGGAAACCGCAAAACTACGTCTGAATTTTTGAACATAGTTACCAATGCGAGCACGATTTACAGCTTTATTGTCGAAAGAAGTAACATCTTCTCCTTCATTAACTCCATCGAAGTTTGGTGTACTAAGATCATCCACTTGCACTTCAAAGAAAGTACCACTTGCGGTGGCTTTCTGTGCCATACTTGTGAATGGTGTTGATTCCGGCTCCATAATTGTGAGGATGTCAGTTAAGTCCTCCCGGTTGCCGGCTGTATTATAACTAGCAGCTTGTGCCATAATTATTTTCCTCCTAAGATTTTTTTAGTTTTAAATATTGTGAATAGTCTGCCATCGAGCCTGAAGATTCGTATTGTTTCCTCGCCGCCTCCACAGCTTTCAGTTTCATTGATTGATTTGATTTAGGTCTAGAAGTACCTGCCTCTGTAGACGCGACAGGTGCTTTTGGTTTAGGTGGTGACTTGGGTTGAGATGCATTCTTCTTATTCATTGCCTCATAACCCATAACCATTAGTCCCATAGCAAAATTAGCATTAGGCATAAGCTTTCTTATTGGCTCATACATAGGGCTATTTTTAACCTCCATAAATAGTTTATACTCTTTACTTTCAGGATTACCTAAGAAGTTAAAAGTTTGTGACGCTAATTCATCTGCTTGTTTCCTCTCAGCCAACCAAGCATTTCTAGATGGCACATCTTTACGTAACATCCGTTTAGCATCTGCTTTAAACTTCTTTAACTCAGTTTTAGTGAAAGTTTGATCACCATTCTTAGCTATGAACTCGTTACCCTGTTCATCATACTGAACTTCATTATCCAAGTTTTCGTCAACCCATTCAATTAAATCATTGAACTGCTCAATCTTCTCAACAAGTCCCTTTTCGTCACTCACATCAGAAAGAGCATTGTCTTGTAGATAACTTGGAACTGATCCCTCTTCAGCTTGTTTAGCCTTTTCTTGCAGTGCTTCATTCTCTGCTTGTAACTCCTTCTTTTGTCGAGTCAGAGTGCCAAACCTTTTGACAGCACTAGCATTTAAAGCCTTTGCTAAGTCTCGGCTATCTTCTTCCGATAAACTATCAAGATCAATATTAAACTTTGAAAGAACATCTGAAGGTTGTGGAGGTGGCGATGATTCATCTTCCTCTTCCGTTTCTTCAGCAGACTGTGTATCTTCAACTTCAGAGACTTGCATGGGATCTACAGCTTCTTCAGTAGACTCATCTATCTCTTCAGTCGTTGTCTCAGGTTCAGTATCTTCACCTTCTTTGCGTTTCATTAATTGATCAGCAAATTCAGCTACAGATAAATTCCCATCAACAGGCTTTTCTATTTCCACAGAATTTTCGGAGGATTCTGAGACAACCTCTTTGGTAATTGTTTCCATAAATAATCAAGGCATATAGCCTAGTAGGTATTAGCCTATTTATGTGATATAAATATTGCAAGACTTATTTAAGTATTTATGTGGTTACACAAAAAACCCTCTACGCCACCCCAAGACGTAGAGGGTTGGGAACTAAGATTGATCCTCTACAATCAAAGCTTGTAAAACATATCTAACTCTTCGTCAATAGCTTCGAGTTTCCCTGTGATATAGAAGTGTCTGTTTGTGTCTGCAATGCTCTCAGAAGTCTGCAACGACCTGATAGTGTCTTCACGCAAACTTTCACGCATTTCAATATATCGCTTGAAGTTGGGCTCGTTTTTGAGAGCGGACAACGCTCTAATCGCATCTTCATGATCTATTTCGTGATTAGTTTTGCTCATTTAAAATTGTTGTAAATTATATCTAGGATAGCAAACATAGTGTCAAGAATTACATTTCTTTCGATGAAGAACATTGTAAGCAATACAATCCAATACACTTCCTTTTGCAGATGAGACATCTATTCATCTCTTCTTCCCTTTATGTAATCCGTGCTTGGCGTACTGCTTACCTTTGCTAGTTGCAACCCTTTTTGCTCTATTAGCCGAAGCAAGCTTTGCTCTACCCTTTTTGGTACTTTTAAGTTTTTTTATAGTTTTCTTTGGTGCATAGACTTCACCTGTCTCAGATGACTTTTTGCCTGATGCAGTTGTCCACTGTTGCTTAGTCCACCTCTTGAGGGACTTCTGTGGCTTTCTGAGTGCCATTAACGATAACCTCCACCTTTAGCTTTGTATTCTTTTGCAAGCATTTGTGCTTTTCTTGCTGACCACTGACCTGCCCTACCACCTTTTGATCCACTCTTGATCTTCTCAAATAACCTCTTACGCATCGTGGGCTTTGTGTAATTGCCTGCTTGATTGACGCGAGATTTAGTTTTCTTCTTTGCTACCATTTCTTACAAGACCAATATCCGGCGGTTAATTTAGACTTTTTTTCATCGCATTTATGTCTTGCTCTGAAGGAAGCTCGTCTAGCAGGTATATTTTTTTTAATGGACATGTTTGGATCACCGAATCTGACAAGACGGACTTTATCGTTCTCCTTAGCAAGAACAGCAAACTTCTTGGACTTACCGGGTGTTCGCTTAGGAGAATTATACTTAGAGAATTTCTCACCGCGATAAGTGATGCTCATTTCTTCTTAGTCTTAACTTTCTTACCTGTCTTCTTTGCGTACGCTTTTGCGTTCGCTTTACCCTTTTTACTGTAATCGAATTTTTTCTTTCCTACCATTGGCATGATGCGTCCCTTTTCTATGCTACTTGCTGTGCTGTTTCACCAAACTGTGTAGGATTAGCTCCGAGTCTACCAATTACAGCGTTTTGTTTCTGCGTGATCTGCATTTGACGCTGTTGAAGGTAATTTTGAATCCGCTCCTGTAATGCTTGGTCTTGCTGTGCTTTTTGTTGTATATCAGGTTGTGATAACCATTCTTGAAATACTTGCATCTTTAACTCATGTGAATCTTGTGGTCTTACATTAGGTGGTACACCTGCCACAAGTTCAGCAATTGTTTGCCTCTCTTCTTCTACAGCTTTCTGAGAAGCAGTCTCTTTTGGAATAATAATTTTCTCAGACGCACCCGGCATAATCTGTCCTACTGCAAGCTGAAGAAGTCTCTCTGTATCTAAAGTGCCTGACCTGTCCAATGCAGGTGCGAGTTCTGCTATCGCTCTGACTCTTTCCAACATCTGCTCAGGGTCTTGAGTTGCCACATCAAACTGCAAATAGAAATCAAATCTTTCATTTTCCCTACCCTTATTAAACTTCTGTACATCTTGCATTCCTGTGACTCGAAAGAACTCAGCATCCGGCCCATATTGCTGATATAGAGTCCAAATCTGATCGAAAACATACTTCAGGTGATTAAATACTTTATTGATTATTGCTTGCTGTTTGTTCTGTGACTCAACCTGATCCACACCCGGTGCGAAGTTACCAAAGTATTTATCAAACATCTCTTGGACATATCTACGTACCTCAACATTACCACCATCAAAGCGTGGTGTATCTGCCCAACGAATCTCACCTGCCACACGATAAGGCACTCTTACTCCCGGCCCCCACTTAGAAGGTGGCCGCCCTAATGGGTGTTCTAAAGGTGGTAGAGTTGCTAATGACTGACGATCAATCATCGAGTCAGTCTCAATCTTCATCACCTGTTGTAATGGTTCACCAACTTCAGGGATTGAGCGAGAAGAGTAAAGTCTTTTGCTAGTTTGCTCAAGTTTAGTAACTACAAACGGATATTTACCATGTGCGTAATCTAATAACTCATGCTTAGCATAAAGTTCAGGCACATCAGGATGCATGATCGTACAATAAATACCGGGGATATCGTCTTCATCAAGCAACCTTTGATAACAGTACACTATTCTAATAGTCTCATCATCATTACGGATAGATTCATCTATCTGACGAATATTGTGTAAAGTATCATCTGTTTGTGTGTTTTGTGCCAACTGCATCGCTTTCTCCACGAACTCCTCATCCCATCCTTCTGATGGAATCTTTGCTCGGAGTTGCTCAGGAGTCATGTGCAACACATGAAAAACATAAGGTGCTTCCTGTGGGTCTATTGTATAATTAGGCCAAAAAACATCTTCATCGGGAGCAAGTGCTTTAAGTCTTGGTCTGTTAATCACCTGTCTAGTAACAGGGATAGTTGTAGTACCATCATTGCGTAACTCACGAAGCATACCCCTAGCTTTAGCCTTGGATACATCAAACTGATCTTTGATCGCTGAGGATAACTCATTATCCATACTCCCATCCTGAATAGCTTCTGCTATCTCAGGCAAAGCCTGTGCAATCTCATCCAAACGAATAGTTTGCTGTTGTTTTAAATCTTGGGAATCATACCACACATAGTGGCACATTAATCCCTTCTCAAAGAAATGATTAAGACCAAGTTCTAATTGGTCATAAAATTCCTCCATTTTAGTATTAATTAACCAACGGAGAAACATCGATATAACATTCGCTCTCTCAATATCACCTGACTCAACAGGTGTGGCAACGATGTGTGCCTGTCTAGCCGCATTCATAACCATCGCAACACACTTGTTGATCTGATTATCAACCATGCGTATCTCTTGGTCACTTGCTCCATCCCAAGGAAATACATCTCCTGTGGCACTTAGCTTAGAATGTTTTTTAAAGTCGTCAGATTTTCCTGCCCACATGCAGTTTCTAACATCATAGTCCCTCTGTCTACGATCTATCCACTCACCAAGATCATTTTGTGTTTTAAGAAAAGTTTCTGATAAGTATCCAATATCAGGTTCTTTACTGACATAAAGTAGTTCAGGATCAGAGGCGTTTTGCATAAATTTGTAATATTATCTACATAATTAGTAATAGTCAATTAATAACCACCACCTCCTGTACAGGCTAATGATGCACCTGTGATATACTCAGGCTTACTTACCATTAAATATCTTAGTGTATCTATGTAATCCTTGAAATGCTCACCACGACTTTGTCCACTATATTCCAACATACAACTAATTAAATTTTCACACCTATCAGACACAAATAACTTTGGGCGATTTTCATCTGTCATTGGTTGAGTATCATCCCAAGATAAAGCATTATTGATCGCCGCAATGCCTGACTCAATCTCCACACCCGGGGCAGGTTTCATAACAAAGTCAAGATTAGCCATTGTGTTAATTATATTACTCTCACCTTCCTTCTCTCTAACTGTAGCCGCACCCATTCTTGGGTCAACAATACGCTCAAATATATCCTCACCACCTTCCAATGCCTCAAAGTGTTCTTTATACTGACTGTAACCCCATCCTAGAGGTCTTTGTGCAGGGCCGGGCTTCCCAACACTCTTACCAACTCCGTTAACATGGGGTAAAGCCCACTCACCCATACTCATATCAGGGAACTCCCTATATATGTAGATAGTACCATCATCTAATACTGATACCCAAATAGCTACCCAAGGTTTAGAACCACCGGGGTCGGTGACAAAATATTTAGTCGATGGTACAGTTGGATCAGCAATAGTAGGTATTGTTTCATGTGGTACAACATTGGTTTCTCTTGTAAATTTTGGAAACCTACCCTCCACTGCTTTACTTGGAATCCCAAACAATCTAGCTAACTTAACCTCTTGTGGTTGCCGTGCATATGTATTGATTAATTCCTTACCATCAATAAACGGAGAGTCTTCTGTCCAAAAGTAATATATTCTACAATTAGGCCAATTCTTACAAATTTGTTCAGTAGGTAATTCTCTACCCATAATCTCAGAGTATCTAGTCTTTACAGTCTCAGCACCTTTTAACAAACTATTGATCAAAGGTGTCCAACCCTGAAGTGTCGTAAAGGTCAAAATTAGGCGGCCATGGTAGTCAACTGTACGACCTAAGAGCGTATTAAATATTGCTTCAGGTACTTCCTCATCGAGGTGTATGCAATGTGCAGACCAACCTTCAAAAATCTGAGGATCAGCTTGATACTGCCGATAATTATTAAAATAAATCGTACTACCCCTCTCAGCACCTTCTTGGGTGGGGGGAAATATTGCCTTAGAGGAGTTAAATCCATTCTTTTGATTATATTGTAAAGAATGATTCTCACTCTTTTTCTTTGCCCTCTTGTACCGCATTGGCAAGTTCTGCCATATATATTTCTGTGCATCTGATATACTTCTTTCTTCTGTTACGTGCATACTTCGTATCTCAGCTTCAGGTATTGCCTGTGCTAAGTGTACTAACATACGACTTGCGAACATAGTCTTGGACGATCTGTTGCCGCCCAAAATAACATGAATCTTGTCATTCTTCCAATTATCCATCACCCTTTGCCAACCGGGTAATGTCCATCCCCACTGTATAGGATCTTCCTTCTCAGAGGTTGGTTGATGTAAAATTAAGTCCGACAGCATTGCTGTCTTTTCAGGTGGTAACTGATCAATCTGCTCATCAGGCAAAGCACAGGATAACTCACCCTTACGAATTGCCAACTCTTGCAACCAAGGGATGCCAAAGTGGGCATCTACCTCATCTGCATAGGTTACTTTAGGCACTAAACCCCTCCACTATCGTGCAATCCTTTGGATCAATTAGGAATACAGGCTCAACATCCTGTGGGTCACGTGTGCTTACAGTCCGTCCACCATACTCAAAGGGATACTCCTTATTAAAGTCCCATGTGTGAAAGCATAATAAATCATTACATTTGTATATTAAATTGAACTTCTTCTTGCTTGTGTCATGCAATAACTTAGCCACCTCAATCTTTTTGTAGCTAATCATGAAAGGATAATCACCATAGTTCATCTTTGGACATTTAAGTTCTGCCCAACTGTATTGATTACCTCGTTGAACCAAAAAATCTACCTTCCACTTGATAGGATTTAACTTAATAAACCTACACTCCCATTCACTTGAAAGAAACTTTCTTACCTTTGCCTCATTATCTAGATCTGACTGTGTCTCATATATTGGTCTACTCATTGTCTTGATTGTATCTCCATTCCTAATATTAACGCCTCCCTGATCGTTTTGACCGGGATTTGCGCTTCTCCAACACTGAAGCCCTCCTGATCCGTTCCAACGTCTCTTGGTCGAATTTCGATGGTGGGGGCCCCAACTTTTTCAAGTCGGGTCGTGGTAAGCTTTGAACGGATAGTGGTATTGCTCGCCCATATTTTTTCCAAAAGATCGGATTCCATCCCGGTGGTACTTTCATTTTGCATTGATTGCATTGGTTTCAATTACCTCCTTAAAAAGATCACAACATCTTCTTTTTAACTGTGAGTTTTCAGCCTCAAGTTTATTAATCTTCTCCTGTAACTCCTTCTTCTCCTCTTCCAATCGACCAACCATTTGAGGCCAATTATTTAACTTCTCTCCTGTCGGTTTATATACATTCATTCGTCATCCTCTCCATCATCTATTAGTTCAATATCACTATCAAATTCAATCACCTGCTCATCATAATACTCACGTAATGCCTTCTTACAGGCATCAATTATACTATCATCAAACAGATCACTCTCTTCTTCCCATCGATGGAAAGTATTCTTTAACTCATGTATTAGTTTTCTTTTTGCGTTCATTTCTAAATTTAAAATCCGTTTTAGGCTTTGACAACTTCCTTGGTATATCTGTGCGATATGTATTTAGTGGGCAATCAGGATCTCTCTCACCCTTACGATACCTTAACTCATTATTAGACCAAAAACGCATCCATGCGCGATTTAATTCTTCAGAACTAATATAAGATCTATACACAATATCAATCATCACATCCAAATGGACATTTTCCGTGACCGGGTTTCGGGCAACTCACACCAAGTATATGCTCAGGGTGTGGGTTTTTTGCACAACCACTAATGAGTAATGTTAGTAGTAATATCACTTTCCTCATACCATTCACCTTCATTTAAATTCTCATCCAATAACCTTGGATGAAACCCTATTGCAACCAAAGCACTCTTGAATACCTCAATGTAATCATGCACCTGTATGTATCCCTTCCGCTCAATCGTCACGATTTGCTTATCATCTGTCTCAATTGTTACTTTCATAATTAAGATAGAGTAACCCTAACCCACCGAGTGTCGTGGAGGTGTCCCTCGTTTGCCTATCGCCTTGCGGCCCAAAATTAGGGTTACTCTGAAAGTTTTTTCCATCTATCTAACTAATAACCACATAT